>Ga0272441_10001432_pt1 | contig 50909 bp, 49 predicted proteins | sample SSMProp6N_FD_193582 | JGI IMG/M metagenome (GOLD analysis project Ga0272441, IMG submission 193582) | Marine sediment archaeal communities from Little Sippewissett salt marsh, Falmouth, MA, United States - SSM-Prop-6N | ecosystem: Environmental > Aquatic > Marine > Wetlands > Sediment ... | reverse complement strand
AAGAGCCGGGTGAAAAGCCTGCGGAAGAGGGTCAAGAAGAGAAGGCTGAAGGATCTGCTGAAGAGGCTCCGGAAGAGCCGGAAGAACCTTCCGAAGGGCAGGCCGAAGAAACGGCGGAAGAGCCCGAAGAAGAGCCGGCCGGGGAAGCCGCGGAAGAACCTGAAGAAGAGCCGGCCGGGGAAGCCGCGGAAGAGCCCGAAGAAGAGCCGGCCTGGGAAGCCGCGGAAGAGCCCGAAGAAGAGCCGGCCGGGGAAGCCGCGGAAGAGCCCGAAGAAGAGCCGGCTGAAGAGGCGCCGGAAGAGAACGAAGAGAAAAAAGACAGCGGTGAAGAAAACGAGGAAACCCCCGAGGGGATCGAACCTCCGGGCGGGGAGTCCTCTGAGAAAGAATAGAAAAGGTGTTTTATGTCGATCAAAGTCAGCGAGCTTGCTAAAGAACTGGGCGTAAAGAACGATGACGTCCTTGAACAGCTGCGAAAACTTTACGTGGATGTGGAAGACGCCAGCAGCAAGATAGACGATAAGATAGTGGGCCTTGTCCGGATAAAGCTCGGGATATCGGGTGTGGCCAAGCCCGCGAAAAAGGAGAAAAAGCCGAAGAAAGCCGCTTCCAAGGAAAAAGCAAAGAAGAAAAAAGAGAAAGAGTCAGCGGAAAAGGAGAAGAAGGGAAAAAAGGCCAAGGCCGGGGATAAGAAGGAAAAGAAGAAGGTCGAGGAAAAGAAGGTAGAAGAGCCGAAGGTCGAGGCGGAGAAGGAAAAGAAGGCCGCGGCCGAAAAAAAGAAAAAAGAAGAAAAGACCGAAAAACCCAAAGAAGAGCCGAAGCCGAAACCCGGAATAAATATAATCAGAAAGGCCAAACCGGCAAAGGCCGCGGAACCGCCCAAAGAAGAGAAGCCCGCCCCGAAACCCGAGAAGAAGCCCAAGCCCGTATTCATCCGTAAGGCGAAAAAGGGCGTCAAGCAACCGATAGTGGAGATAATAGAAAAAGGCGAGAAGGGCGGGGCCAAGGTCAGAAAGACGCTGAAGGAAGAGAAGTACAGGACAGCTCCCGCGGGGAAGGCGCATGCGGCGCCGAAACAGCCGGCTGTCAGGAAAACAAAGCAGAAGATGCAGGTGCATTTTCCCGTCAGCATAAGGACGCTCGCGCCCAGGATCAACCTGAAGCCGAACGACATCATACAGTACCTGATGGGCAAGGGCGCGCTTTTGACGATAAACCAGGACCTCGACGAGGACCTGGTCCGCGACATAATGGAGAATTTCGGATATGAGCTGGAGGTGCCCCAGACAATAGAAGCGATGGAAAAGGAGCTTGTCGAGGAACAGCACGAGGCAGAAAAAGCTCCTCTTGCCAGCCGCGCTCCGGTGGTTACCTTCATGGGCCACGTCGATCACGGCAAGACCTCCCTTCTGGACTACATACGCAAGACAATGGTGACAAAAGGCGAGAAGGGCGGCATCACCCAGCATATAGGGGCCTACAAGGTCGAGACCGCGGACGGTTCTGTGACTTTCCTGGACACCCCCGGCCACGCGGCTTTTACCGCGATGAGGTCGAGAGGCGCCCACGCGACCGACGTTGTTGTCCTGGTCGTGGCCGCCGACGACGGCGTCATGCCGCAGACCAAAGAGGCGATAGACCACGCCAGGGCCGCGGACGTTCCCATAGTGGTCGCGGTAAATAAATGCGACCTCGCGAGCGCCAATCCGGACAAGGTGAAGAAAGAGCTGCAGCAGGAGGGCCTTATGCCTGAGGAATGGGGAGGCGAGACCATAATGGTGGATGTCTCGGCTCATACAGGGGAAGGCGTGGATAAACTGGTGGAAATGCTTATGCTGGAATCGGAGATGCTGGAACTTAAGGCCAACCCCGGCCTGCGCGCGCGCGGCGTAGTCATAGAGGGCAAAAAGACACCGGGACAGGGGGTGGTGGTCACGCTTCTGGTCAAGAACGGCACTCTACGGGCGGGCGATATCGTGTTCTGCGGCGCTTTCCACGGCAAGGTCAAGGCGATGATGAACGACCGCAGGCAGAAGGTGGAGGAGGCTCCGCCCGCCACGCCGGTCGAGGTGCTCGGCCTCCAGGACGTCCCCGAGGCCGGCGAGGAGTTCTTCGTGGTGAAGGACGAAAAAAAGGCCAGGACGCTGGCCACCCTCAAGCAGGGCGAGTCCAGAAGAAGGAACATGGCCGGCTCCCAGAGGGTCACCCTTGAAGATCTGCACAGCCGCATCCTCGAGGGCGAGATGAAAGAGCTCAAGATAATCCTGAAAGCCGACGTCCAGGGGTCTGTGGAGGCGCTGCAACAATCCTTGACCGAGTTGTCCACTTCGGAGGTAAAACTGAACGTGATCCACAGCGCCGTAGGCAACATAAACGAGTCTGATGTCATGCTCGCGGTGGTCTCAGACGCCATAGTTCTGGGTTTTCACGTCAAAACGGACACCCAGGCCGAGGAAATAGCCAAAAGCGAGAGGATAGACCTCCGGCAGTACGACATCATATACGAGGCTATCGCCGATGTTAAGGCCGGCATGGAAGGCCTGCTTGAGCCGGAAGAGCGCGAGGTGTTCCAGGGCAGCGCCCAGGTCCTGGAGGTCTTTTCAGCCTCGAAGATAGGAAAGGTCGCGGGCTGTTCGGTGACAAAAGGGACTATCCACCGCAAGGACCGCGTGAGGGTCAAGAGGGGCGGGGAGGTCATATTCCAGGGCGTGATCGACGACCTCAAGAGGTTCAAGGACGATGTGAAAGAGGTAAGGGAAGGTTTCGAGTGCGGCATCTCCATAAAGAACTTCAACGACTACCGCAAGAAAGATATCATCGAGTCGTATATCATCGAGAAGCACGCGCGCAGATTAGACGGGAAATAGCTTTGGGTATTGAGCATTGGGTATTGGGTTTAGATGATCAGGGATGCCCGATACCGGATACACTATAACGAATAAAACTGATATTGCGATTTCCATGAAAAAAAAGATAATCTTGAGCGGGATGAGGCCCACCGGGAAACTCCACCTTGGGCATCTCGTGGGGGCTTTGAGCAACTGGGTAAAGATGCAGGAAGAATATTCCTGTTTTTTCATGGTAGCTGACTGGCATGCCCTGATGAGCGAATACGAAAAGCCCTCGAATATCAGGGAGAACAGCCTTGAGATAGTGAAGGACTGGATATCCTGCGGCATAGACCCGGCCAAAAGCGTGATCTTTATACAGAGCATGGTGCCCGAGCACCTGGAGCTGGCGATGGTGTTCTCCATACTTACCCCGCTCGGCTGGCTCGAGAGATGCCCAACCTACAAGGAGCAGCTCAGGGAGCTTAAAGGAAGGATGCTCGCGACATACGGTTTTCTCGGCTACCCGGTCCTGCAGGCGGCCGACATAGCCGTATATAACGCCGACAAGGTCCCGGTCGGAGAGGACCAGGTGCATCACCTGGAACTGGCCAGGGAGATAATACGCAGGTTCCACGGCCTTTACAGGAAGAAGATATTCACCGAACCAAAGCCTATGCTCACGAGGGTCTCCAAGCTGGTCGGGCTGGACAACAGGAAGATGTCGAAAAGCTACGGCAATTTCATCTCCCTTTCAGACGATCCTTCCGTCGTGAAAAAGAAGGTATACAGCATGTACACCGACCCGAAACGGGTCCGCGCCGACGTGCCCGGCAATGTGGAAGGCAACCCGGTCTTCACGTATCATGACCTGTTCAACCCCGACAAGGCAGAGGTCGATGACCTGAAGGCGCGTTACAGAAAAGGGGCCGTCGGCGACGTGGAGGTCAAGGAAAAGCTGGCCGCGGCGCTGAACAACTACCTGGACCCGATAAGGAAGAAAAGGGAAAGCCTGACCGATGAAGCGGCGCTCCAGATCGTAAGAGACGGTTCAGCCAGGGCCAGGGAAGCGGCGTCCTCCACTATGAGAAAGGTGAAGGCCTGTCTTCACCAGCTCGAGGACTAGTATTTATATGAGCTATAAAGTGAAACTGAACATATTCGAGGGTCCTCTCGATCTCCTGCTTTTCCTTATAAAAAGGGATAAGATAGATATATACGATATACCTATCTCCAATATCACAAAACAGTACCTTGAGTACCTTGAGCTCATGAAGCTCCTGGACCTCGAGATCGCCGGCGAGTTCCTCGTTATGGCGGCCACGCTGATGCACATAAAGAGCAAGATGCTGCTGCCCCAGGAAGAGAACGAGGAGGAGGAGCAGGAAGAGGAAGACCCGCGCGAGGAGCTGGTCAGGCGCCTCCTGGAATACAAGAAGTTCAAGGACGCGGCCGAGAGGCTCCAGGGCATGCGCGAGGAGCAGAAGGACGTCTTCCTCCGGAGGGGCACCGGCGCGAAAGGCAAGGTGGTAGCGGAGGACGGCACCGAGTATTTCGAGGCGAGCCTTTTCGACCTTATTACCGCCTTCAGGAAGGTCCTCAAGGAAGTCCCCAAAGAGACGTTCCATAAGGTGATAAGGAACGAGTTCACGGTCAGCGACAAGATACACGATATATACCACCTGCTGGCGAAAAAGCCCAGGATATATTTCTCCTCGCTGTTCGGGGACGCGAGGAACAAGGACGAGGTCATAACCATATTCCTGGCCATACTCGAGCTCATGAAAATGAGGGAGGTCATCGTCGCGCAGAAGGAGTTTTTCGGGGAGATAGAGGTCATAAGGAACCCGGAACTCGTGAGGTCGAGTTCCTGAGGCATTAATCTCACGCGAGGTAAAGATGGAAGAAAAAACAACGAAAAAGATAATAGAGGCGCTTTTAATAGTTTCCGAAGGCGGTTTGAGCGAAAGCGACCTTAAAAAGGCGGTCCCTGACGCGGACGCCAGGGACATCTCGCAGGGCATACAGGCGCTCAAGGACGAATACACTTCATCGGAGAGGTCTTTCAACATAGCCGAGATAGCGGGAAGGTACTGCATAGTGACGCAGCCTGAGTTCATGCCCTGGATCAGCAACCTTTACCAGAAAGAGGTAGACAGGATAACCGGACCTTCTCTCGAGACCCTGGCCATAATAGCCTACAAGCAGCCGGTCACAAGGGCCGAGGTGGAGAGTGTCCGCGGGGTCAACGTGGGGGGAGTGATAAAGACGCTGCTGGACAAGGAACTTATAAGGGTAAGAGGCAGGAAGGACGTTATAGGGCGCCCTCTTGTGTACGGCACCACGGAGAAGTTCCTTGAGATATTCGGGCTTAACTCGCTGGAAGACCTGCCGATCCTGAGGGATTTCAGCGAGGAGGACCTGGAATACGGCAAGCCGCAGGAACAGGTGATCGTCGAGGAGGCGGAGCGGGAGCCGCAGCCCGCGGACCAGGTACCAGAGATCAAGGAGACGCAAAATGAGACCGAAAAAGCTGAATGATCTGAGAAAGGCCATAGACAGGCTTGACTCGAGGATAGTGGACCTTATAAACCAGCGCGCCCTGGCGAGCTGCGAGATAGGGAAGATAAAGAAAAGCGGGAACAATCCTATATACAGCCCGGACAGGGAAAGCCAGATATACGAGAAGATCGTGAAATTGAGCGGCGGTCCGGTCAAGGAAGAGTCCATGAGAGCCATATACAGCGAGATAATGTCGGCGTGCCTCTCTCTTGAACATCCGCTCAAGGTCGCTTATCTGGGGCCCGAACTGACCTTCACGCACCAGGCGGCTCTCAGCAAGTTCGGTTCGAGCGTGGATTACCTCTCATGCGAAGGCATTTCGGAGGTGTTCCATGAGGTCGAGAAGGATAACGCCGATTACGGCGTCGTCCCCATAGAGAACTCCACGGAGGGAGCGGTCAGCCACACCCTCGACATGTTCGTGGATTCACCGCTGCAGATATGCTCCGAGGTCTATCTGAGGATAAAGGAGAACCTGCTCTGCACCCACGCTGATACAAGAAAGATCAAGCGGGTCTATTCCCATCCCAACGTGTTCGGGCAGTGCCGCGGCTGGATAGAGAAGAACCTTCCCACCGTTGACCTTTACGAGTCCACTTCAACGGCCAGGGCCGCTGAAATGGCCTCAAAACGCGCTGATTCGGCCTGCATCGCCAGCTCTCTGGCCGCTAAAAAATACAAGCTCAAGATCCTGGCGCGTTCCATCGAGGATTCGTCTTCCAACGTCACCAGGTTCCTTATAATAGGCCACCAGATGAGCAAGGCATCGGGTAAAGACAAGACCTCGGTGGTATTCTCCGTCAAGGACAGGCCCGGCGTGCTCCACGACATGCTGAGTTCCTTCAAGAAGGCGGGCATAAACCTGACGAAGATAGAATCCAGGCCTTCAAAGAAAAAGCTCTGGAAGTATTACTTTTTCGTTGATATGGACGGGCACACGGACACCCCGAAGGTCAATAAGGCCCTGAAAGAACTTGGGAAAAAGTGTTATTTCCTTAAGGTGCTGGGGTCGTATCCCCGAGGATGACGACAGGGGTATCTAGCAACCAGTATCTAGTAACTGGTCCAGATACCAGATACCCAAAGCGAGCGACCAAAGAATACGAGATACTAGATACGCGGACAGGTTATTATGAGCAAAAAGCCCTGGAAAGAACATCTTGAAGATATCAAGCCCTACCAGCCGGGAAAGCCGATAGAAGAGGTCAAGCGCGAGCTGGGCCTGGAGGACGTGGTAAAACTGGCCTCCAACGAGAACCCTCTCGGGCCTCCGCCCGGCGTGGTAGAAGCCATAAACGGCGCGGCAGGGAGCGTCAACAGATATCCCGACGGGGGATGCTTTTATCTCAGGCGCGCCCTTAGCGAGAAGCTTTCCCTCCCCGAGGAGAATTTTGTCTTCGGCAACGGTTCGGACGAGGTTATAGTCCTGGCCCTGCACGCTTTCGTCGACCCCGGGGACGAGGTCGTGGTGGCCGATCCAACATTCCAGATATACCACATAGCTTCGATGGTGAAGCAGGCCAGGCTGAGCGTAGTCCCGTTAAAGGGCCTGAAGTATGATATGGACGGTATGCTCAAGGCCGTCACCGAAAAGACGAAAGTGGTCTTCATAGCCAACCCGGACAACCCGACGGGAAGTTACGTGACGGCCCGCCAGATGGAGCGTTTTTTGAAAGAGGTCCCCGAACAGGTGCTGGTGTTCATAGACGAGGCTTATTACGAGTTCGCCGAGGGAGACGACTATCCCGAAACGCTGAAGATGCTCGAGGACGAGAACAGGAATATAGTGATAGCCAGGACTTTTTCTAAGGCATACAGCCTTGCGGGCCTCCGCATAGGTTACGGTATGGCAAGGAAGAAGGTCTCGGAAGTGCTTAACAAGGTGAGGGAGCCGTTCAACGTGAATTCCGTGGCCCAGGCGGCGGCTCTCGCGGCGCTCAAGGATACAGAACACCTCAGGAAGTCCGTTGGTCTCGTGCGCGCGGAAAAGGAGCGGTTCTATGAGGCCTTTTCGTCCATGGGCGTCGATTACGCGCCCAGCAGGACTAATTTTATACTTGTCAAAACGCGGCGCGATTCGGTCAAGGTCTACAAATACCTCCTGAAGAGGGGCCTTATCGTCAGGGAGATGACCCCCTGGAGGCTTGGCGGGTATATAAGGGTGAACATAGGCCTGCCCGCGGAGAACGACAGGTTCTTTGAGCTCTTCGCTGAAGCGCTCAAGGAGATACCGGAGCAGAAGTAAAAAGAGGTATCGAGTATAGAGTATCGAGTATTGAGTATCGAGTATAGAGTATCGAGTATAGAGTATAGAGTATAGAGTATAGAGTATTTGCGCTCGATACCCGATACCCGATACACAATACTCTATAAAAAGGAGACGAAATGATAATAGTCCTTAAGCCCAACGCTACCAAAAAAGATATCGAACACCTGATGGACAAGATCAAGAAGCTGGGCCTCAAGCCCTGGCTTTCCGAAGGTGTCGAACGGTCCATCATCGGCGTTATCGGAGAAGAGGATATCATACGGACCCTGCCCCTTGAGGGGATAGCGGGGGTAGAGAAGGTGATACCCATCTTGGCTCCTTTCAAGCTCGCGTCGCTGGATTACAAGCCTGAACCAAGCGAGATAGATATCGGCGGCGGACTTACCATAGGAGGAAAAAAACTCGCGGTAATGGCCGGGCCATGTTCCGTGGAGAACAGGGAAATGATAATCGAGAGCGCCGGCATCGTGAAAAGTTCCGGGGCCACGATCCTCAGGGGGGGGGCGTTCAAGCCCAGGACATCGCCCTACAGCTTCCAGGGGCTGGGAGAGGAAGGCATCAAGTATCTCGCCGAGGCCAAGGAGAAGACGGGTCTTCTCATCGTGACCGAGCTGATGGATGTGCGCACAATAGACATGTTCGTCAAATATGTGGACATCATCCAGATAGGCGCCAGGAACATGCAGAATTTCGACCTGTTAAAAGAGGTCGGCAGGACAAAGAAACCGGTCCTTCTGAAGAGGGGCATAGCCTCGACGCTCAAGGAGTTCCTGATGAGCGCCGAGTACATACTTGCCGGCGGCAACCCCAACGTTATTCTGTGCGAGAGGGGCATCCGCACTTTTGAGACGTTCACCAGGTTCACCCTGGACATAAACGCCGTTCCCGCGCTGAAGAGCATGAGCCATCTTCCGGTCATAGTGGACCCCTCGCACGGCACGGGAAGGTGGGGCCTGGTATCGCCGGTAGCGCTGGCCGCGGTGGCGGCCGGGGCCGACGGCCTCATGATAGAGGTCCACCCCAGGCCCGAGGACGCGATGTCCGACGGCGACCAGTCGCTGTACCCGGAGAAATTCGAGCAGCTCATGAAAGACGCCGCGAGGGTCGCCGCGGCGGTGGACAGGGAAATATGAGGGAACGATCGGGGGTATTTAGTATCTAGTCCAGATACCAGATACCCAAAGCGAGCAGTTGAAGGATACCAGATACCCGATACACGATACCCAGAACGGATCTTTATGCGTTACAAAAAAATAGTAATTATAGGAATGGGGCTGATAGGGGGCTCCATCGCGAAGGCCGTTATGGACAGGGGCCTGGCTGATGAGGTCATCGGGGTCTGCCGCAGGCAGTCATCGCTTGACCGGGCCGTAAATGAGAAGGCCCTTACCAAAGGGTACGTGAATAATTACGAACAGGCCGCGGCGGGCGCGCAGCTTATTTTCATCGCCACGCCGGTCAATACCATAAAGAAGGTCCTCGATGACCTGGCAGCCGTCCTGAACGACGCGCGGGTGCTCGTGACCGATGTGGGAAGCACGAAATCGGAGATCGTCGAGCATGCCGCCGCGTACGCCTCGAATTTTTCTTTTGTAGGGTCTCACCCCCTGGCTGGATCCGAGCAAAAAGGGGTTGAGTTCTCGCGGCCGGACCTTTTCCAGAGATCTTTGTGCGTGGTGACAAGGGCTGAGGGGGCCTCGGAAGACAGGATAAAAGAACTGCGTTCCCTGTGGCAGGCCTTAGGGGCGAAGGTCGATGTCTTGACTCCCGAGGAGCATGACAGGAGACTGGCGTTCACCAGCCATCTGCCGCATGCCGTGGCTTACGCTCTTTCGGGGGCTCAGGACGCGTCCGATTATGATCTCATGTCGACCGGATTCGCGGACACCACCCGCGTCGCGTCATCGGACCCGGCGCTATGGAACGATATCTTTATGACAAACCGCGGCAATGTGCTCAAGGCAATAGAGCGGTTCAAGGAGGTCCTGTCCGCGATAGAGGACGATATCAGGCAGGGCCGGCGGGAAGAGCTTGAAAAGAAACTTGATGAATGCAAGAGGTTAAGGGATGGTCTTGTTCAGGACGACTAACGCCGTGGCCATAGACGGACCCGCCGGCAGCGGGAAGAGCACGGTAAGCAGGCTTGTAGCCGAAAAGCTGGGGTTTCTTTACATAGACACCGGAGCGATGTACCGGGCGTTGACCTATAAGGCCATGAGCGGGGATGTGGACCTTTCAGACGAAGCCGCCGTAACAGAGCTTTCCCGGGGGCTGGACCTGTCGCTCGTGCCAAGCGACGATCCCAGAAAATCCATACGCGTCATCCTTGACGGGCAGGATATAAGCGAGAAGATACGCGAGATGGAAGTCACTACGAACGTCAAGCACGTGGCCAGGATAGGCGCGGTCAGAAAGAACATGGTTTCCCTGCAAAGAAAGATGGCCTCCTCATCCGGAGGGGCCGTGATGGAGGGCAGGGATATTGGCACAGTGGTCCTCCCGGGAGCCAGGCACAAGTTCTATCTCGACGCTTCTTTCGACGAGCGCGTGCACAGGCGCCTCGCCGAGCTCCGAGCTAAAGGGCATCCCGTGACCCGCCCTGAGGTCGTCGACGACCTCAAGCAGAGGGACCATTCCGACAAGACAAGGAAGGTCGGCCCGCTGAAAAAAGCCGGGGACGCGGTCTTCATAGACACCACAAAACTCAATATCGACGAAGTCGTTTCCAGGATCGTCCGATATGTCAAAGAACAGTAGATGCTTTATATCATATCCAGGACGATATTCGAGATCTTCATAAAACTGCTGTTCAGGCTTCGCATGCACGGCAGGGAGAACCTGCCGGAGCCCCCGTACATAATCGCTTCCAACCACGCGAGCCTTATTGATCCGCCGCTTGTAGGCCTGGCCTGCAGGAAGCATATGGTCAACTTCATGGCGAAAAAGGAGCTTTTTTCTTCGCGGTTCGGCAGGTGGTGGTCCACAAGGGTGGGCTGCATCGAGGTCAAGCGCGGAGAGGTGAGCGTAGGCACCCTCAAGGAAGCCGTTAAGCGGCTCAAGTCGGGCAGCGTGGTGGGCATTTTTCCCGAGGGGACGCGTTCGGAGGACGGCCGGCTGCAGGAAGCCAAAAGGGGCACGGGTTTCCTGGTCGACAAGGCGGGTGTTCCCGTCGTCCCTTTCTACATAGAAGGGTCAGGCCGGGCGCTCAGCAAGGGCAAGCCCATCAAGTATTGCACCATGATAAACGTCTACGTGGGAAAGCCCATAATGCCGGGAGAGCTTTTGTTCGAGACACCCTCCGGCAAAAGGGATTACGTGGCCGTTTCCAACAGGATCATGGAGCGCATATCCGAGCTTAAAACCCGGGCGGAGAAAGGGTTAGAACAGTAAAAGTTATTGCATCTTTTGATGAAAAACGGTAAAATATGACCTCTAAATCTATTATCCCGAGCCTCCGATAAGGCGGCAAATACACGGGATAGGCGGCGTCAGGGCCGCCTGAAAAGGAGCTGATAACGTGATGGGGACAATGAACGAAAACGAAAAAGCCAATGAGGAACTGGCGCGCCTGTATGATGAGAGCGTGGCGGACGTAAAGGAGGGCCAGCTTGTCAAGGGCAGGATAGTGCAGATAGGCGAAAAGGAGATCCTTATAGACATAGGCTATAAATCCGAAGGGGTCATCCTGAAATCCGAGCTCAGGGACCCGGAGGAGCTTAAGGTCGGGGATGAGATCGACGTGATCCTGGAGTCGAAAGAGAACGACATGGGGATGGTCGTGCTTTCACACGAGAAGGCCAAACGCTTCCAGGGCTGGAAGAACATACTCGATAACCACCAGGAAGGCGATGTCCTGGAAGGTAAGGTCCTCAGGAAGGTAAGGGGCGGCTTCATGGTGGACGTCGGGATGGAGGCGTTCCTCCCGGCCAGCCTGTCCATGATGCAGGAGTTCGGCGGGCCCGACAACATACTCGGCAAGAAGCTCGAGTTCAAGATAGTCAAGATCAACATACCCAGGAAGAACATAGTCCTTTCCAGGAAGGAGCTTGTCGAGGAGAAACGCCGCGGGGAAAAACAGGCGATACTTGAAGGGCTCAACAAGGGGGACCTGGTCAGGGGTGTAGTGCGCAACATAACAGATTTCGGCGCCTTTATAGACATAGGCGGCGGCATAACGGGGCTTCTGCATATAACTGACATGAGCTGGGGAAGGATCGGGCATCCCAGCGAGATAGTCAAGGTCGGCGATACCGTAGAGGTGGAGGTGCTGGACTTCGACAAGGCAAGCGTAAAGGTCTCGCTGGGCCTCAAGCAGAAGACCGAGAACCCCTGGGAAAGCATCTATGAGAAGTATCCCGAAGGTTCCATCATCGAGGGCAGGATAGTCAATATAATGCCTTACGGAGTTTTCGTGGAGCTTGAGAAAGGCATAGAGGGCCTCGTGCATATATCGGAGCTTTCATGGTCGAAGAAATACAACCACCCGAGCGAGCTTTTCAAGTCAGGCGATACCGTGAAGGCCATAGTGCTGAAGGTGGACAAGGATAACCAGAAGCTTTCCCTGGGTGTCAAACAGCTTGAGACGGACCCGTGGGAAGGCGTGGAGGACAGGTTCCACGTGGGAGACCGCGTGAAGGGCAAGATCAACGCCGTTACCGATTACGGCGCTTTCGTGGAACTGGAAAAAGGCGTTGAGGGCCTGGTCCACGTGTCGGACCTTTCCTGGACCAAGAGGGTCACCCACCCGAAAGAGCTTCTCAAAAAAGGGGAGGACATCGAGGCTATCATACTCAATGTCGATGAACAGAACAGGCGCATAGCGCTCGGCGTTAAACAGCTGGGCCAGGACCCGTGGGACGAGATAAGCAAGAAATACGAGCCCGGCACTACCTGCAAGGGGACGGTCACCAATATAACGAACTTCGGCATATTCGTGGAACTGGAAAATGAACTGGAAGGGCTTTTGCATGTCTCGGAGATAGACCTCGAACCTTCCCAGAGGATGGAGGATGTCTATAAGCCCGGCGATCCGGTCAACGTGAAGGTCATACACATAGACGGCGTCCAGAAAAAGATCGCGCTCAGCACGAAGGGCATGGAGCAGCCGGAGCGCGCTCCTGAGAAAAAGGATGAGACCGCGCCGACTCCGGAGCCTGAAGCGCAGCCTGAGGCGGAAGCGGATGCAAAGCCCGCCGGGGAAACGCCTCCCGCGCAGGAGAAGGCAGCTGATGCTGCTGATGAAGCGCCGGGAGAAAAGCCGGCCGAGGCCGCCGAGCCGACGCAGGAAGAGAAGCCCGAGGAAAAGCCCGAGGGTGCTCCCGAGGGTGACGCGTAGGGTATCTGGTATCCTTTGAATGCTCGCACTGGGTATCTGGTATTCTTTGAATGCTCGCCCTGGGTATCTGGTATCCTTTGAATGCTCGACCCGGGTATCTGGACTAGATACTAGATACGAGATACAAAATACCAGTTACAAGCCTTTTCCCAATACCCAGTACCCGATACTCAATACCACAATGCCGAGAAAATACAAGAACATCCAGGATGAGGCCCTCAAGGACATAGCGGAGTTCATGTGCGTCGCGGCAAGGACCGCTCCAAAAACAAGGGGCAGGGACAACCTGGTAATAGCCGCTCTCAGCAAGGAAGACAGGAAAAAGGTCATATCCAGGATGAAACTCATCGCCAGGAGAGATAACCGTCCAAGCTGCGCGAGGGACGCGGAAAACATAAAGAACTCCGGCCAGATAGTCGTTATCGGGACGAAAAAGGAGACGCTGGGCCTCAACTGCGGTTTTTGCGGCTATCCCACATGCGCGGAACTCGCCAAAACAAAGGGTGTTTGCGCCTTTAACGCCATGGACCTCGGGATAGCGCTGGGGTCTTCCGCCTCGATGGCGGCCGGGTTCCACGCGGATAACCGGATGATGTATTCGATCGGCAAGGCGGCCGTAGAGCTCGGCATCCTCGGGAAAGGTGTCATACAGGCCATAGGCATACCGCTTTCGGCGACGGGCAAGAACCCGTTCTTCGACAGGAAGTAGGAAGGATGAAGTCGGTAGAAGAACAACTAAAACTCATCAAGAGAGGCTCGGAGGAGATAATAAACCTCCCCGAGCTTAAAGAAAAGCTTTCAAAAGGCAAACCCCTCGCCATAAAAGCGGGTTTCGATCCATCCGCGCCGGATATACACCTCGGCCATACCGTGCTCTTAAGGAAGATGAAGCACTTCCAGCAGCTCGGGCACGATGTGTTCTTCCTGATAGGGGATTTCACCGGGCGCATAGGGGACCCATCCGGAAGATCAAAGGTCAGAAAACAGCTTTCCGCGGAGGAGGTCAAGGAGAACGCCAGGACCTACAAAAAGCAGATATTCAAGATCCTTGATAAGGACAGGACCAGGATAGTTTTCAACTCCAAGTGGTGCGCCAGGCTAGGGGAGGAGGGGCTTTTTGACCTTGCCGCGAGATACACCGTCGCCAGGATGCTGGAGCGGGATGACTTCCAGAGCAGGTACAAGGCCGAGGCGCCCATAAGCATACTGGAGTTCCTGTACCCCCTGCTGCAGGGTTACGATTCGGTCGTCATGGAGGCCGACGTCGAGCTCGGGGGGACCGATCAGAAGTTCAACCTGCTCGTCGGCCGGAACCTGCAGAGGAACTACGGCTCTGAAGAAAAGGTACCGGGATATCTCGCTAAAGGGATAAAAGCCTTCAGGGAGGATAATAATAGAGGAGCCGCCGGAAGAAAGACCAATTTCGATCCCCAGGTGATCATGACCATGCCCATACTCGAAGGGCTGGACGGGGTGGATAAGATGTCAAAATCCCTTGATAATTACGTGGGGATCAACGAGGCGCCGGAGGAGATGTTCGGCAAGCTCATGTCGGTATCGGACGAACTGATGTGGCGTTATTACGAGCTGCTCACGGATATAGATTACAAAGCCATAAAAAAGGACGTCGAGAGCGGAAAGGCCCACCCCAAGAAGGTGAAATCAGACCTGGCTAAAGAGGTGGTAAAAGAGTACCATGGAGAAAAAGAGTCAGAAAAAGCCCGGATGTCATTTGAAGCGGTATTCGCGAAAAAGGAAACCCCTGAAGACATGCCGGATATTATTATAGATGATAATAATAATATTATAAATATTATATGTGCCGCGGGATTCGCTTCTTCCGCCAGTGATGCAAGGCGCCTGGTGGAACAGAACGCTGTTTCCGTGGATGGGGTCAAGATCACGGATATCTCCGAGAACGTCGAAATAGGCCCGGAGCCGAGGGTTTTAAAGGTCGGAAAGCGCAAATTCGGCCGCATAAAAAAAGGCTGATTTTTTACTATAATAGAGCTTGACATTTAACGCAATACCTGTAAAATGTCACTTAACCCTGGAGGGGTTCCAGCCTCCAGTCTTTGAAATCATAAGATATCACAAGCGCCGATTTGACTACTGCGCATCTATAAAGTATACTTATATACGGTGATAGAAAAGTAGTAGCAGGGCGTTTAAATACTGCTATTTATCAAGAATGCTGCAAGAAACACCGCATCATTTTGATGGTGTTTTTTGCGCATTTTTTTGTTCTTTGAAATCAGATATGCCGAAAATGCATGGGTCACCAAAATCAAACTGGAGAGTTTGATCCTGGCTCAGAACGAACGCTGGCGGCGTGGATTAGGCATGCAAGTCGAACGATCCCTCTAGCAATAGGGGGATAGTGGCAAACGGGTGAGTAACGCGTGGGTAATTTACCTTCGGGTTCGGAACAACATGCCGAAAGGCGTGCTAATACCGGATAAGACCACAGTGACAAAGTCGCTGCGGTTAAAGGTGGGGATCCTGAAAATGGACCTGCCGCCCTTAGATGAGCCCGCGTCCTATCAGCTTGTTGGTGAGGTAAAAGCCCACCAAGGCTATGACGGGTAGCTGGTCTGAGAGGATGGTCAGTCACACTGGGACTGAGACACTGCCCAGACTCCTACGGGAGGCTGCAGTCGAGAATCTTTTGCAATGTCCGCAAGGATGACAATGCGACGCCGCGTGAGCGATGAAGGCCTTCGGGTTGTAAAGCTCTGTCAGCTCGGATGAAAATCCTTGGCCGAATAAGTCAAGGGTCTGACGGTACGAGCAGAGGAAGCTACGGCTAACTCCGTGCCAGCAGCCGCGGTAATACGGAGGTAGCAAGCGTTGTTCGGATTTACTGGGTGTAAAGGTCATGTAGGCGTCTCTTTAAGTCGGGTGTGAAATCCCTTGGCTCAACCAAGGAACTGCGCCCGATACTGGGGAGATTGAGTACTTGAGAGGTAAGCGGAATTCCGGAAGTAAGGGTGAAATCTGTAGATATCCGGAAGAACACCATTAGCGAAGGCGGCTTACTGGCAGGATACTGACGCTGAAATGAGAAAGCTAGGGGAGCAAACAGGATTAGATACCCTGGTAGTCCTAGCTGTAAACGATGGGCACTAGGTGCAGGTCCGCAAGGGTCTGTGTCGGAGCTAACGCGTTAAGTGCCCCACCTGGGGACTACGGTCGCAAGGCTAAAACTCAAAGGAATTGACGGGGACCCGCACAAGCGGTGGAGCATGTGGTTTAATTCGATGCTACGCGAGGAACCTTACCTGGGTTTGACATGTAAGAAGTAGGAACCTTAAAGGGGGACCACCGGTTTCAATCCGGAACTTACACAGATGCTGCATGGCTGTCGTCAGCTCGTGTCGTGAGATGTTGGGTTAAGTCCCGCAACGAGCGCAACCATCGTCCCTTGTTGCTAACCCTTCGGGGTGCACTCTAGGGAGACTGCCAGTGTTCAACTGGAGGAAGGAGGAGATGACGTCAAGTCCGTATGGCTCTTACGCCCAGGGCTACACACGTGCTACAATGGTCGGTACAATGGGTTGCGATGCCGCGAGGTAGAGCTAATCTCAAAAAGCCGACCTCAGTTCGGATCGGAGGCTGCAATTCGCCTCCGTGAAGCTGGAATCGCTAGTAACCGCAGATCAGCCATGCTGCGGTGAATACGTTCCCGGGTCTTGTACACACCGCCTGTCAAGTCACCTGAGTTGAGTGCACCCGAAGCCGTTAGCTCAACCCTCACGGGAGGGCGACGTCGAAGGTGTGCTTAGCGAGGAGGACTAAGTCATAACAAGGTAGTCGTACCGGAAGGTGCGTCTGGATCACCTCCTTTCTAAGGAGAAAGGGCCTTGGACCCCGCACGGGGAGAAAAGGCAAAAAAAGAACACAAAATGTTCCCGTGTATTTTCGGCGTATTTGATAATAGATCGATAGTGGAATGAGGCGGAAGCCGCTTTTCGGATCGGGGGCCCGTAGCTCAGTTGGTTAGAGCGCCGTGCTGATAACGCGGAGGTCTCTGGTTCGATCCCAGATGGGCCCACCATAAAGGGGATGTAGCTCAGCTGGAAGAGCGTCTGCTTTGCAAGCAGAGGGTCAGGGGTTCGAGCCCCCTCATCTCCACCATGAACCACTCGCCCTTACGGACTCGGGTTCATGGCATGCCGCTCATAGGAGTGGTTCATGCCCTGTACCTGAGCGAAACGAATGGTACAGGGCGATCATATAGAGTTTTAGGCCGCTTTTCGGGACGAGGCCGACTAAAACGTCCCAGTAAAACCGGCCATTCGCTCTTTGACAGATGTGATAGAAGGTATCTAAAACCGAGAACAAGTGCTCGATAAGAGCACACCTTAACGGCACAAACCACATGAGATTGTAATAGAATTTTATGTGGTCAAGCTACAAAGAGCTGACGATGGATGACTTGGCACGGGAAGGCGATGAAGGACGTGGTAAGCAGCGATATGCTTCGGGGAGCCGCAAACAGGCTTTGATCCGGAGATCTCCGAATGGGGCAACCCCGCCGGGATAATGCCCGGCGATCCCGCAAGGGAGGCGATACCAGGAGAACTGAACCATCTAAGTACCCTGAGGAAGAGAAACCCATCAGGTATTCCCTGAGTAGCGGCGAGCGAAACGGGAACAGCCCAAAATCCGCGGACGTAATAGCCTGCACGCGTTGTCCGCGGGTGGTAGCGGGGAAGGTCTTGACCGGTGTGCGGACCGGTCGGCTTCTGCCTGTCTTATAGCCGAATGACCTGGAAAGGTCAACCAAAGAATGTGATAGTCATGTAGGTGAAATAAGGCAGGTCGGCTTGATCTTTTCCCAAGTACCACGGGACACGTGGAACCCCGTGGGAATCCGCCAGGACCACCTGGCAAGGCTAAATACTCATCCGTGACCGATAGCGCACAAGTAACGTGAGTGAAAGTTGAAAAGTACCCCGGTGAGGGGAGTGAAATAGTACCTGAAATCGTTAGCTTACAAAATGTGGACGGACTATGCCCTGATCTAGTCAGGGAATGTCTTACCACGTGCCTTTTGATTAATGAACCGGCGAGTTACTTTATCCAGCAAGGTTAATCCGTTATGCGGAGGAGCCGTAGCGAGAGCGAGTCTGAACAGGGCGAATTAGTTGGGTGGAGTAGACCCGAAACCAAGTGATCTATCCATGGCCAGGATGAAGCTCGGGTAAAGCCGAGCGGAGGTCCGAACCCTAGTGCGTTGAAAAGTACAGGGATGAGCTGTGGATCGGAGTGAAAGGCTAATCAAACTTGGAGATAGCTGGTTCTCCCCGAAATAGCTTTAGGGCTAGCCTCAAGGTAGATGGCGGCGGGGGTAGAGTACTGAATGGGCTAGGGGGCTCACCGGCTTACTGAACCCAATCAAACTCCGAATACTGCCGTACCATGCCTTGGGAGTCAGAGTGTGGGGGATAAGCTCCATGCTCAAAAGGGAAACAGCCCAGACCATCGGCTAAGGTCCCAGAATATATGCTAAGTGGTAAAGGAGGTGGAGTCGCTTAGACAACCAGGATGTTGGCTTAGAAGCAGCCATCATTTAAAGATAGCGTAACAGCTCACTGGTCAATTGTGATTCCGCGCCTAAAATGATCGGGGCTCAAGCATATTACCGAAGCCATGGAGGTCAGCTCTCTTCGGAGAGCTGGGTTGGTAGGGGAGCGTTCCATTGTAGGTCGAAGGAGGACCGTAAGGACCTCTGGACGAAATGGAAGTGATTATGCCGGTATGAGTAGCGAAAAAACACGTGAGAAACGTGTTCGCCGTAAGCCTAAGGTTTCCTGAGGAAGGTTAATCCTCTCAGGGTTAGTCGGTCCTAAGCCGAGGCCGAAAGGCGTAGGCGATGGACATCAGGTTGAATATTCCTGAACCACCTGTCCCGCGCTATGAGTGCAGGAAAGTGGAGAAAGCTAGGTCATCGCGCGACCGGATGTGCGCGTCCAAGCCTGTAGTCCCGACTTTGTCGGGACGAGAGGTTATGGGGAGCCGGATCTACGGAGAAGGCGAACTGATTGAGGCTATGCTTCCGAGAAAACTTCCTGTTACCAGCTGGGCGGGTGACCGTACCGTAAACCGACACAGGTAGGCGGGTAGAATATACCAAGGCGCTCGAAACAACCCTCGTTAAGGAACTCGGCAAATTAACCCCGTAACTTCGGAAGAAGGGGTGCCCCATTAGCGTGAAGCGGCTTGCCCGCGGAGCGCGAGGGGGTAACATTAAAGAGGCCCATGCGACTGTTTAGCAAAAACACATCTCTCTGCTAACTCGTCAAGAGGACGTATAGGGAGTGACACCTGCCCGGTGCTGGAAGGTTAACAGTTTCGGTGATCACCTTCGGGTGTGAGCTGCGGCTCGAAGCCCCAGTAAACGGCGGCCGTAACTATAACGGTCCTAAGGTTAACTAACAGCTAGCCTTAGTAAAATCTGGCCATATGCTGGAAAGACTGAGTATTTCATAATACCGAGGAGGTAAAAATTTATGAATGCAGTTGATCAGCAGGAAAGACCATCGATCGACGAGAACCTTAAATGGTTCTTGGCGGGATTTATCGACGGTGAAGGAAGTGTCTGTGTTTCGATCAAGAAGCACAAGAACGGAAAATTCGGATATCTGATAGATCCGGAATTCTTCATATATCAGCACAAAGATAGAAGAGATATTCTGGAGCTGGCCAAACGAATGTTCGGCACAGGACGGATATACCCGAAACCGGGAAATGCGGACGTACTGGTGTTCGCGATCGATTCAAGACGCTCACTTTTAGAAAGAGTGATACCTTTCCTGGATAAATACATGCCTTTCTCGTCCAAATCTGAAGACTACAGGCGTTTCAAGGAGATTACAATGGCGCTTGAGGGTAAACAGCACTGGACAAAGGAGGGTATGATCGGGATCGTACAGAAAGCTTATAAGATGAACATACACGGGAAACAGCGGAAACGATCTCAGCGCGAAGTGATCGATAGTATCCTCAGAGACTATACGCCGGATTCACGAAAGTGAAAAGATATAGTCCGAGCTCCATGGCGACATGGAGAGATCGGCAGAGATGACCGGTCCGCCTTTGAGTTATAAAGGTCAAAAAGTAACAGAACTGAGCGAAATTCCTTGTCGGGTAAGTTCCGACCTGCACGAATGGTGTAACGATATGGGCACTGTCTCAATGAGGGGTTCGGTGAAATTAGAGTATCGGTGAAGATACCGGTTACCCGCAATTGGACGAAAAGACCCCGGAACCTTTACTGTACGCTGGTATTGGATTTTGACCCGGTCTGTGTAGGATAGGTGGGAGGCTTTGAAGCGGGGGCGTCAGCTTCCGTGGAGCCACTGGTGAAATACCACCCTTACTGTGTTAGGGTTCTAACCCGTTCGTCTGAATCGACGACGGGGACCGTGCCAGCCGGGCAGTTTGACTGGGGCGGTTTCCTCCTGAAGAGTAACGGAGGAGTTCAAAGGTTCCCTCAGCGCGGTCGGCAATCGCGCATCGAGTGTAAAGGCATAAGGGAGCTTAACTGCGAGACTTACTAGTCGAGCAGGTACGAAAGTAGGACTTAGTGATCCGGCGGTTCTGTGTGGAAGGGCCGTCGCTCAACGGATAAAAGGTACTCCGGGGATAACAGGCTTATCTCCTCCAAGAGTTCATATCGACGAGGAGGTTTGGCACCTCGATGTCGGCTCATCACATCCTGGGGCTGGAGAAGGTCCCAAGGGTCCGGCTGTTCGCCGGTTAAAGTGGTACGTGAGCTGGGTTCAGAACGTCGCGAGACAGTTCGGTCTCTATCCATTGTGGGCGCAGGATATTTGAAGGGATCAATCCCTAGTACGAGAGGACCGGGATTGACGAACCTCTGGTGTTCCAGTTATCGCGCCAGCGGTATTAGCTGGGTAGCTAAGTTCGGAAAGGATAAGCGCTGAAAGCATCTAAGCGCCAAGCTCCCCCTAAGAACGGATATCCCCATCAGGCACCTTGAAGACGACGAGGTAGATAGGTCCCGTGTGTAAGGCCTGTAAGGGTTTTAGCTTAGGGATACTAATCGGCCGATCGGCTTGACCATTATAAAATGTTCTCTTTTTAGAGACCTCTATCACATCTGGCAAAACTTTTTGGGAGTGCCCTTGCAGAGGGGGAAACACCCGTTCCCATACCGAATACGGCAGTTAAGCCCCTCGTGGTCGATGGTACTACGCTGGTGACGGCGCGGGAGAGTAGAACGGTGCTCCTTTATATATAAAAAAACCCCGGAGGCGATGCCTCCGGGGTTTTTTTTCTCGCGGGGCTTGCCTTTTACATACAGATAGTATATACTTCACGATTGTGTGTAGCTTGAAAAAAGGGAGGGGAAAAATGAAGAAGATAGTGATTCTGATAGTAGCCGTGGGCATTCTGATAACGATCGCGATGTCCATAGCCAGCGCCGAATCGATCTTTCAGCAGATGTATGACGCTATTAAGGGTGATTCTTCATCCAGCCAGACAAATTAGTAAGCGTTCATAAAAAAAGAAAAAGCGGCAGCGCTCCGTTGTTGAAAGACAGGACGGGGCGCTGTTTTTTTGCCCAAGATGTTAAATATAAAAAACTAAGATATGTTAAATTGTAAATACTTGGTTATATGCTACACTTATATTGAAATAAGTAAGAAAACTGTAGCATATTGGCCGCGGTTTTTTTATAATATATACTAATTGATACAGTTAATCAGAGAGGGGGAAAGATGAAAAAGGCAATAGCAATCATGTTGGTTTTTGCGTTCGCGCTCGGGACGTCTTTCGCGATAGCCGCGGAGATGGAGGATCCGGTCACCGGAGCCGTGAAAACAGTGGGTAAGGCCGCTAAAGGTACTGTCGATACAGCGGTCAGTCCTATCAAGGCCTTAGGCGAAGGGCAGCCTGAAAAGGTGGTTACCGATCCGATCGAAAAAGGCGGTAAGACCGTGGGCGAAGCGGCTGTTGACACGGGCAAGACGGCCACAATGCAGAAAGTGGAGATGGACGACTAATAATCGAGAGATATAAGTAAAGAAGCGGCGGCTGTTCTTTCCGACAGCCGCCGTTTTTTTCACGCCAGGCCTTCCGAATATTTATCCGTAAATTAACAAATACCTAACATCAACTTAATAGTAATCATTATAATTGTTAAAGGAACATAAAGAAAGAAAATTTTAGTATATATTTCTGTGGGGGGATACATGGAAAAAAAGGTACTGGTCATCGACGACGAGAAGTACATATGCGACCTTTTAAAAGGTTTTCTAGAAGACAGGGGGTGGAGAGTGATAACCGCGACTTCCACCCGGGAAGGATTGAGGAAGACCAGAGATGAGAAGCCTTCTATCGTGCTTTTAGATATTAAAATGCCCTTTATAGACGGTATTAAGGCTATAAAACTGCTGAAAAGAATAGACCAGGCCATAGATATAATTATGATATCGGGAGTGGTGGATCAGAACATAGTCAGAAGATCAATGGATTACGGAGCGGTAGAATATATATTAAAGCCTTTCACACTGGAATACGTAAAAAACTGCATTAATGTCCGCATGGCCATAAAAGGCGCATTCTGAATTCCTTGCAAAAAACCCCGAAAAGCGATACGATAATCATTAAAAGCAAAGTTTAACGGAGGTATATCATGAATAAAAGGGTATTAGCGGCGCCGGCCTTATTTCTCGCGCTGTTGGTCATCGCGGCGGCGGGAGGATGTTCAGAAGGATATCGTTACGGGAGCATAGACCAGAGCCTGCCCACAATAAGCGTGCAGGGCAGCGGGAAAGTAAGGGTAGCGCCCGACGAGGCCGTGGCGAGGTTCGGCGTTACCAGCGACGACAAGAAACTTGAGAGAGCCTATAAACTGAACACGGAAAGCATGAACGACGTGATAAAGGCCGTTAAAGTCCTCGGGGTGAAGGATGCTGACATAACTACCTCTTCATATAATGTAGCGCCGGTCTACCCCACGGACGAGCGAGGGCGGCGGCTTCCCGGCAAGCCGGCATCCTTCCGCGTCAGCCAGGAGCTTACCGTGAAGATACGCGAAATAGACAAGACAGGATCGGTGATAGACAAGGCCGTGAGCGGCGGCACTAACACCTTCAACGGCTTAAGTTTTGGTTCCAGCAGGATAGAACAGCTTAAAAAGGAGGCCAAGTCAAAAGCCGCCGCGGACGCGAGGGAAAACGCGGCCCTTATGGCGAAGAGCCTTGGCGTCAAGCTCGGCAGGGTCCTGAAGGTAAGCGGGGACGCGCAGGTGCCTTATCCCGCGAGGAACATGGCTGCCTTCAAGGCCGACTCAATGGCGGCGGCTCCGCGGATAGAGCCGGGCACCATGGAGGTAACGGCCGCGTGCAGAGTGATCTACGAGATCGTCCAGTGACCGGGAAAACGGACGGATCGAAAGGGGATATATGAGAGTTTTGGCTTTTTTGATTATCGCGGTCCTTCTCGGAGGCTGCGGCTCCCCGGGCGGGGAAAAGGAACAGCTCACCCCCGAGGAGGAACAGGCCAGGGAAAAGAGCGTCTTCTGGCAGCTGCAGGAGCCCAGGGTACAGCTGGACCCCGTCGAGGAGGAAGAGATCCCCGCCGTCATGGGGCCGACCATGCAAGGCGAGGATTAGGGCGGCTTCACCGGTTCAGGACGCCATGAACAGACCTTTCAGGATACTCCTAATTATCATCTCCGTTTTCCTGGCCGTTTCGGCCGCGGTCAGCATATTGGTATTTTTCATGGGCCGCAGGATATCGTCGGTCGATATATGGCTCGAGGAAACGGATTCCGGCAGGACCGTGAAATTGACCGACGGCGGGTTCAACGTCCAGCCGTGCTTATCGCCAGACGGGAAAAAGGTCGTCTACTGCAGGAAAGCGGACGGCCCTGAGGGGAAAGAGGCCCGGGATATACTTGTCATGACTATCCAAGACAGGTCCTCGCGGACGGCGCTCTCGGACGGAAGGTTCAACTCCAGCCCTTCCTGGGGGCCATGGGGCCGGACAATAGCTTACATATCCGGCAGGGACGGCCGGAGGGATATTTTCAGGATGGACCTGGGAACCGGACAAGCGGCGCCCCTTACGGACGATCCCGTAAGCGAGTCGGGGGCGAGGTTCTCCCCGGACGGCAGGTGGATACTTTTCACGCAGGAGGCGGATAACGGGATAGAAGAGGTCTTTGTTATACCTTCCGAGGGGGGAAGTAAGGTCCGCTTGACCGGGACCAAGAACATGATCTTTTACCCGAAGGACCCGGCATGGACCCCAGATTCCAAAAAGATAGTATTTGCCAGCCTTGTTTACCTGGTGTCCCTGGATATGGAGAGCGGGAAGATGGATACGGTCGATCTCGCGGGGCTGAACAATATCTCCTCGCCGGCCGCGGACCCGCGGGATCCGGACAGGCTCGTCGTAAAGGCTCGGCCGGCGAGGGAGCTGTCTTTCCAGATGTACCTTTATTCAGTTTCATCAGGAACAGGCCTTTACGAGGTCATGCGCAAAAGCTCTTTTTTCGAGAACGGGACCCGTTTCTCCAGGGACGGGAAATACATGGTTTACTCCAGGTAATAAGGAGAAAAAGATGATAAAGATATTGATCGGGGTCGTATTGGGAGCCGGCTTGGGAATAGCCGGGAATTACCTGTGCAAACTGACCGGAGGGGCCTGCCCCCTGATGAGCAATAAGATCGTCAGCGTCGTGCTGTGGGCGCTTATAGGGGGCCTGGTGGGCGCGTCGATGGCGATGAAATAGCGCCCCGCAAGTAATCGTTGAACACAAGAGGCCTAGGGTTTAAAATAGACGGGCGTAAGATAAGGGATCCGTTGATAAAAAGGAGGCTTGAAATGGGTAAGACGAAAGAGATCAAGGCGAAGAAGCTGGATACTAAGAAGTTCGTGAAAAAAGAGGCCAAAAAGATCGCCGACGCTGTAGGGAAGGGGACGGCCATAAACGCCCTGTCCGGCGGAGTTGATTCCTCGGCCGTCACGATGCTGGGGCACAAGGCGCTCGGCAGGAAATTGAAGACATATTTCGTGGAGAACGGGCTTATGAGAAAAGATGAGTCCAGGAAGGTCGTTTCGATCTTCAGGAAGCTCGGCGTTCCCGTAACGGTAATAGACGCCAGGAAGGACTTCTTCAAGGCGCTTAAAGGGGTAACCGACCCCGAGGAGAAGAGGGAGGCCATAACCCAGACCTTCTACAAAAAGGTTTTCGGCGGACTCGTCAAGAAAAGCGGCGCCAGGCATCTTCTTCAGGGCACGATACTGACCGATATCGACGAGACCGTGGCCGGCATAAAGAGGCAGCACAACGTTTTCGAGCAGCTCGGCATCGACCCCCAAAAAACGTTCGGTTACCAGATCCTCGAGCCGCTGGTCACCCTGCGCAAGGACGGCGTCAGGAAGCTCGCGGCCTCGCTCGGTCTGCCCAGGTCCATATACGCGAGGATCCCTTTCCCGGGCCCGGCCCTGGCCGCCAGGGTAATAGGAGAGGTGACCCCCGAGAAGATCGGTATAGTCAGGGAAGCCACGGCGATAACTGAAGATATGCTCGGCAAGACCAAGGCTTTCCAGTACATGGCGATACTCCACGAGGACAGGGTGACCGGCATGCGCAAAGGCAGGAGAGAATTCGGCAGCCAGATAGAGATAAGGTGCTGGGACAGCGTGGATGCCAGGGAAGCAAAACCCACGAAGCTTTCCTACAAGACCCTGAGGAAACTGGCGGACAGGATAGTGAACAAGGTCCCCGGCGTGGTCAGCGTAACGTATAATATCGCCACTAAGCCGCCCTCCACGATAGAGGTCGTATAGCAAGCGTCTCAACGGCGGAAAGATAATGAAGCAAAGGCCTGTTTTCTTACTGGTGCTTTTGGTGTCCTTTTTCGTCCTCGGCAACCTTGTCGGGGCCGGCATACTGGGCCTGCCGATACAGTCGGGTTTCGCCGGTTTTGTCCCGTGCGTTCTGGGCATAATCCTGGTCGGCACGGCCCTTTTTTACACCGCGACGATACTGAGCGATGAGGCCATAAGGACGAAAAAGCCCAAGTTCCACTATCCCAGCCTCTACCAGGAATACCTGGGGCCGGTGGGCAGGTGGGTGGCGGTGATATCCAACCTTGTCATCTTTTACGGGTTCCTCATAGCTTATCTTTCCGGCGCCGCCACCGTGATAAAGGAGCTGGTGAACGTGCCCATCCCGGGGGCGGCCGTGACCGTTATTTTCTTCGTCGTCGTGACCGGCCTTACCATTATGAACCCGCGGGTGCTCACGGATTACACGGCCGTTTTCGTCCTGTTGCTGCTTGCCTCGTTCGTCGTGCTGCTGGTGACCGGCGAAAGGCACCTTACGCCGGGGCGGCTGGAATACGCTGACTGGAAGTTCTTCCCGTTCATCGTCCCGATACTCCTGACGGCGCTCAGTTTCCACAACATAATACCCAATATATGCAAGGACCTTGGATGGAAAAAGCCGGCCATACTCGCCGCCATGCTGATAGGCGCCGTGGCCGGTTATATCATCACGGTCCTCTGGGTGCAGGTCAGCCTGGGCGTCCTTCCGGTGAACGGCGACGTAAGCATCGCCTCGGCTTATAAAGGCAACCTTCCGTCGACGGTCCCCCTTTCGCAGATCATCAGGTCAAAAGCCTTCATTGATTTCTCGCTGTTCTTCGCTCTTCTGGCCATCATAACATCGTATTTGACCAACGGGGCGGGCCTTATGGAGTTCGTCGACGACCTCATGTCCAATTACTTCAAAAGATCGAGCAGGGCGCTGGTCGTTGTCCTGTCCTTCGCTCCGCCGCTGGCGGTGACGCTTATTTATCCAAAGATCTTTCTGTCCGCCCTCGATATAGTGGGAGGCCTGGGGCTGGCCCTGCTGTTCGGGGTGCTTCCCTGCGTGATAGCCATTATGCGCGCGCGGGCCTCGGGCAGGCTGCCCTTGCTCGCGGGCCTGATGCTGGCGGTATTCACGGCGGTCATACTGTTCAAGGCAGGGATGGAAACGGGCCTGGTCAAGCTGACGCCTGGCCCCAGGTATGTCAGGTATAATTTCAGCAATTACGTGACAAGCCCCCGTGAAAAGCCTGACAAAAAGGGGCTGTACGGAAAACAACACGCCAAAGAGGCGGGGAGATAAGATGATAAGACGGTACCTGGTGATCCTGTTATGCGTTTACGCTGTTCTCTCAGCGGGAGCCTCGTCGCGGCATGAGGCCCTGGCCCAGGCCGCTGATCCCTCGAAAGGCGGCGTGGAAGCCGCGGCCGGGACAAAAGAGGACCTGGAGGACCAAAAAAGGATAAATGAGGCGAAGGAAAAAGCGGAAGAGGCGATGACCGAGGCGGAGATGGCGAAGCAGGAAGTGGAGGTCAGCAAAAAGGAGATAGAGATACAGAAGCAGAAGGCCGAGATAGAGAAGAAAGAGGCCGAGATCGCGAAAAAAGAGGCCGAGGCCATCAAGGAGATCACCGAAAGCGGGCAAAAGATAAGAGAGGCCCTGGACAAGGTAAAAGAAGAGGAGAAAGAGGCCGAGGCCGCTCTCAGCCTTGTCGAGATAAAGCAGCTGAAGGCCCTTGCCGCCGAGGAAAAGGCGAGGATCCGCGAGCAGGAGGTCGAGGTGGCCAGGGAGAAGGCCAGGATAGCCGGTGCCAAGATCAGGGAGAAAAGGAAAAAGACCTATTCAAAGCTGGTCCAGACAACGGCTGTGATATTTTTCGGGTACCTGCTTCTTTTCATACTGGTCAGCGTTGTGAACCGCCGGGTATCCAATCTCAAGCGCAAGCATCTTCTTCGAAAATACATAGTCTACGCGCTTAATCTCCTCATGATCATCTATCTTGTCTTTATCTGGTCGCATAACATACAGTCCATAACGATATTCTTCAGCGCTATCGGCGCCGGCGTCGCCCTGGCCCTTCACGAGGCCATACTCTGCATGGCCGGCTGGCTGTATCTTCTTATCCGGAGGCCTTACGAGGTCGGTGACAGGATAGAGCTGGGCGGGGTGAGGGGGGACGTCATAGATATACGCATTTTCAACACCACGCTGCTGGAGATAGGCAACTGGGTGGACAGCGACCAGAGCACCGGCAGGATAGTGGATGTGCCCAACAGCTACGTCTTCAGGCAGGCCAGTTTTAATTACAACAGGGGGTTCGAGTTCATCTGGAACGAGATAAAAGTGCTTGTGACCTTCGAGAGCGACTGGAAAAGGGCGAAGGAGATAATGATGGAGCACGGCCGGAAAGAGGCCGAGGGCATGGAGGATATCGTCAAAAGGAAGATCAACAAGATGACCCTCCAGTACATGATCTTCTTCGACAAGCTCACCCCGATCGTCTATGTGAGCATAAAGGACAGCGGGGTGGAACTGACGCTCCGCTATCTGACGGAAGCCCAGCACAGGCGCCCTTCGCAGGACCGGATAACCCAGGCCATACTGGATGATTTCGAGAAGGAAAGAAAGGTTAATTTCGCTTATCCGACTTACAGAATAGTGAGGGAATAGGAATGAGAACGGTTATTTATTACTTCACGAGTACGGGCAATTCGCTCAAGATAGCAAGGGACCTGGCGGGGGAGCTCGGCGGGGAGGCGGAACTTGTGTTCATACCTGACGTCGTCGGCCGGGAAAAGATAGAGACAGACGCCGACGCGGTAGGCGTTGTCTTTCCAGTGTACATGCTGGGAGAGCCGCTCATAGTGTCTGATTTCATGAAAAAACTTTCCGCCGGGAGCGGCGCTTATGTTTTCGTCGTTTGCAATTACGCGGGCATGGGCGGGAACGCTCTCAGGCAGGCGGGGGCCGAGCTTAAAGCCTCCGGTAACGACCTTTCCGCCGCGTTCGGCTTCAAGATGCCGAATAACTACACCCCGCTGGGAGGGGCTCTTCCGCGCGAAAAGCAGGAGAGCTTGTTCGAGGCCGAGCGGGAAAAAGTAAGGGATATAGCCGCGGCGGTCAGGGAAAAGAGGACCGTTCCGCCCGGGGGGTTCCTGCCCTGGACGGCTTTATCAGGCCTTGTCTGGAAGATGTGCGCTCCAAGGGTGCATTCGTGCGACAAGGATTTCTGGGTAAGCGAAGGCTGCACCTCTTGCGGGACATGCGCCAAGGTATGCCCGGTGGATAACATTGTCATGGAAGACGGAAGGCCGAAGTGGCTGGGAAGGTGCCAGAGCTGCGTGGCGTGCCTGCAGTGGTGCCCGGAACAGGTGATCCAGTACGGCAAGGACACCAAGGGACGCGAAAGATACCATAACCCGGAGGTCTCGGTCTCCGATATCATCAGAAAAGACAAGAGCGGGCAATGACAAATATCAGAGAGGCGTGAGACATGACCCGTGTTTTCGAGAGTTTCAGGAATAAAGTGGCTTCCGAGGTCGCTAAGCGCCCCGGGTGCGAGGGCAGCGTCTGCTGCGACATCAAGCTGTCGCTGGGGCTGCTCTTGTGGGCCATGGGGGCGGTCGCCGGCGCCGACGGCGCCTTTTCCGCGGAAGAGGAAAACAAGATCAGCGAGATACTTACTTCCTGCGCGGGCATAGAGAAAAGGGATATGCCTGTCGTCATGGCCACGGTAAAGCAGGCCTCCATAGGTAAGATAGACCCGTTCAGGCTCATCGCGGACGCGGGAAGCGGCCTGAACGAACATACCCGCTCCTACATTATAGAAACGCTTTTCCGCATCGCTTACGCCGACAACAGGCTCGATCCCCGGGAGCTGGAGGCGATAAAACGGGCGGCTGAACTTTTCGAGATGCCCCGGGACCTTTTCGATTCCATCCAGAAGAGCGTAGAAGACAGCATGAAGTGAATCCATTTTTTGCGTCTGCCTCCCTTTACAATCATAAATATTCCATTATAATATGTATATAAGATACACACTTTAATCCACTGCGCCAGGGAGGGGAGTTGGAGACAAGGAACTGCTGGGAGTATTTCGGGTGCCAGACCAGTGATTGCCCCGCTAACAATCCCACTTTCGGAAGGAAGTGCTGGAGGGTGGCGGTGGATCACACGGATTCAATACCGTCGGGAGTGAAGATCGTCGACGGCTACAAGGTCTGCTGGGAATGTTCCTATTTCAAGGCTATGCACCCGGACATAATCTCAGGCCTGGCTTCTTAATCCCCTGACTTTCTCATTTCTTCGGCCAGCCTTTTAAGGATATCGGCCTTCAGACCATCCGGTATGATCTTATTGCGCGAAAGTTCGTCTTCTATCCTCCCAGCTATCTCGTGCTCATCAAGGGCGGGCAGCGGCTTTTCCTCGAGCGCTTCATCAGGCCTTTTCCGGTACCATTCCACGGCGGTCTTTAGTATATCCTGTATGCTGCTGTCCCGGGCCTCCCAGGCCGCGGCTTTACGGAAAGCGTCGGAAGAGGCCACAAGCTTGTCGGGGTCCCCGGGCCTCCTGGCCGCGTATTCGGGCTCGGCTTCGACCTCCATGGCCTTGCCGACCTGGCGGACCACCTCGCCCACGGTGAAGCCGTTGCCGCTGCCAAGGTTGTAGGGCCGGTTAAGGGCGGAGGGGGCGGTGATCTCCAGCGCGAGCCGGTGCGCCCTGGCAAGGTCCATTACGCTTATGTAATCCCGCAGGCAGGTGCCGTCCTTTGTGTCGTAATCGCCGCCGAAGATCCTCACTTTATCGCCCCTGGCGACCATGTCTATGGCGTTGGGTATTAGGTGCGATTCGGGGGAGTGGGCCTCTCCAAGCGCGCAGTCGGCGGAAGCCCCGGCCGCGTTGAAATACCGTAGCGCTATCCATTCGATGCCCGACCTCTCCCGGTAGTGGCTTATCATATTTTCCATGGCCAATTTGGTGTACCCGTAGGGGTTGATGGGGCGGGTCGGGGCGTTCTCGGGGATGGGCACTTTGCCGGGATTACCGTACACGGCGGCCGAAGAAGAAAAAATTATACTGTCCACTCCGGAAGAGGCCATTTCTTCCAGCAGGTGGATGGTGTTGATGATATTATTGTAAAAGTAAAGCGCGGGTCGGCGCGTTGATTCTCCCACTTCAGTGAACGCGGCGAAATGCATGACGGCGGCCAATTTATTCCGGGCGAATACTTCCCCGAGAAAGGAGGGATCGCCCAGGTCGCCTTGCTCAAGGGCGAAGCGCCTGCCTTTATCGGCAGCCAGCGCGCGGTTCCTCTCGACCGCGAATCGCCTCCCCTTGACGAAATTATCCAGTACCACTATGCCGTATCCGGCATCGAGAAGCTCCCGCGCCGTCAGGCTTCCGATGTAACCGGCTCCGCCGGTGACCAGTATGTCGCCTTGTTTATCCATCATATTACCTCGTGCGCCCCCCGGGAAGGGGAGGAGATATAGACCTCTGGTTGGATCCCGGACGCTTCACTGTATTTCGCCGATATCTTTCGTTTGAAGTCCGCGGTCCTGTCCGCGGCGACAAGGTTCACGGTGCACCCGCCGAAGCCCCCGCCTGTCATGCGCGCGCCCAGGCAGCCTGAGAGGGCGCGGGCTGTTTTCACCATCAGGTCGAGTTCCCGGCAGCTTACCTGGTAATCGTCCCTCAGGCTCTCGTGCGAGGAGTCCATAAGCTGCCCGAAAAGCGAAAGGTCGCCCGCCTCCAGCGCCTTAACGGAATCCAGCACCCGCCGGTTCTCCGATATGACGTGCCGGCAGCGCATCCGGACCGCTTCCGGAAGCCTGTCGGCGCTTTCCCGGAATTCTTCCGGGGTGACGTCCCGCAGGGCCCTGATCCCTGGGTGGTCTTTCTTGAGGATCCTTACTCCTTCCTCGCATTCGGCGCGCCGCTTGTTGTATTCAGAAGCTCCCAGCTCGTGTTTGACCATGGTGTTGCATATGACGATACCGGCTCTGCCGGAAGGGAGGGGCACCTGCCTGTATCCAAGGCTCCTGCAATCCAGAAAAAGCGCGTGGTCTTTTTCACCGAACACCGAGATGAACTGGTCCATTATGCCGCAGTTCATGCCGACAAATTCATTTTCCGCGCGCTGACCCAGGACAGCCAGGTCCTCGGGCTTTATGGCGGTCCCGGCCGTACTCAAGAAGGCGAGGGCCGAGGATATCTCTATGGCGGCGGAGGAGCTCAGGCCCGCGCCCACGGGAACATCGCTCGAAATAAGCATATCGGCCCCGGGCAGCCTTATGCCGTCCTCCTCCATGGCCCGCGCGACGCCCGCGGTGTAGTCGCTCCAATGGCCTCTTTTCGCTGAGTTGTCGTCGAGAGAGAAAGAGATCGCGTCGTTCATGTTATCGGAGCGGATGTTGACCAACCGGTCGTCCCGCGGGGCGGCAGCGGCGACCGCGTTGTATTCAAGCGCCATCGGGAACACGTACCCGTCGTTGTAATCCGTGTGCTCTCCTATCAGGTTGACCCGTCCCGGCGCGCGGAAAAGGCGGGGGGAGCCGCTGAAATGCTTATGGAACCCGCTTACGATCTCTTGCTTGTTCATGTTCGTTAGAGGGCGCGTTTTACAGTTCGGATACGTAGACATTGACCCCGGAGCCAACGACGTATTGCCTGCCCCGGGGGCCCTTGACGACCTTGTCGTAAGACACCTTGCGGTAGAGATGTTCTTCCCCGGGTTTTGTTATGTAATAAGCCGTCCAGGCCTGTCCGTTCGCTATGAGAACGTCCTTTAAGGCTTTTCTGTATTCACGGGCGTTCCTGGGGTACTTGCCTGATTCCGCCAGTTCGAGAGCCCCTTCAAGGGTGGAGCTGAACGTAGGGTACTGGTATCCGGGGTATATGCTCGGATAATCGTCTATTTTCCTGCCCGCGTATTCCGGGTGGTTCGGGTCGAGAAGCATCGTTCCGTCTATGTCTATGACGTATACGTAGGAATCGTTCAGCCGGAACGCTGAGTCCTTGTCCGCGAGGGCCGGGAAGGCCTTTTCGCCTTCAAGCGCCACAAGTTCGCACGCGGTGTTCACGAGCGCCGTCAAAAAATGTTTTTCCTGCGCAAGGCCCATGCTGGTGGAGGCGATGGCGTAGTGTCTGCCTTCAGCCGAGCGGGCAAGCGTTTTTGCGTGGGGGAATTTCGCGGTGTCCGTCGCGATGAAACCGTACCAGATGCTCTTTTTTCCGCCTGTCGCGTCTTTCCTTGTCTGCCTGGCGAAGTGCCGCCCGTTCACTTTCTTCATGTCGAGGGCGCCCCTGCCTATCTTCTTGACCTCGGGGTATATGATGAAGACTCCCTCGGTCTCGGCGCCCGGGGTCGCTTCGACGACGAAAAGGGGATATTCGCCGGCCGCCCAGTCGGGATCCCTTTTTTTGCGCTCGCGCAGGGAGTCCAGTCCCTTTTTCTCTATGATGTCCTTCGCCTGCCTGACCTTTCGTTTGACCTCCACGATCTCGACGCTGCGGACGCGGTCCTCTTCGGGGAGGGCCCCTGTTATATACTGCGCGGAACAGGGAACGCATAACAATTGAAGTCCCGCGGCAACGGCGGCGATAGTAAATAAAAACTTCTTCATGGCCATCCTCCTTGGGTTTTAGCGCCCTATATTGATGAGTTTTTTGCCCGACATCAGGTTCTCTTCGATCTTTTCAAGAGATATGCCCTTGGTCTCGGGCACGAACATGAAAAGGAACATTATGAACAGTATATTGAGCGCGCCGTAAAGCCAGAATGTGCGGGCCGGGCCCAGCACGTTCAGCAGCGTCAGGAAAGTGGCGCCCACGACGGCGTTGCAGAGCCAGTTGGTGGCCGTGCTGGCGGTGATGCCGAAGTCGCGCCCGCTTAAAGGGTATATCTCGGAGCATATCACCCATATTATCGGCCCGGCGCTCATGGCGAATCCTATTATGAACAGAAGAAGCGCGCCGATAGCGGCGTACTGCACCGCCTCCGAGACGTGTATGCCGATGTTGAACATAAGGCCCAGGGCGCCCATGCTCAGGCCCATCACGACGAAGCCGGCGAAAAGGATGGGCTTCCGGCCCAGCCTGTCCACGAAAGCTATCGCTATGAAGGTCGCCAGCACGTTTATAAGCCCCACCAGCACCGTGCCCCACATGGCCTGGGTGGTGGACGCGAAGCCCGCTATTTTGAATATCTTGGGCGCGTAATACATTACAACGTTCATGCCCGTGAACTGCTGAATGGCCTGGAGCCCTATCCCGAGGAATATGACCTTGCGGAACTGCCCGCTCGTCCGGAAAAGTTCCGGCCCGTCCTGTTTTATCTCCATCGTCTTTTCGATGTCCACGAGCTCTTTTTCGACCTCATCTTCGTAGCGAAGTTTCATGAGAACCTCTTCGGCGCGTTTTCTTTTCCCGGCCAGGACCAGCCATCTAGGGCTTTTGGGCAGGAGAAAGACCCCTATGAACATTAGTGTAGCGGGGATCGCGAGTATTCCCAGCATGACTCGCCAGTGCCCCCCGTAGCTTAAAGCGGTGTCGCTTAAGTAAGCGGATAATATGCCTATTGTTATTAGAAGCTGGTACATCGAGATGAGGGCGCCCCTTATTTTCTCGGGGGCCATCTCCGAAAGATACAGGGGGGCGGTGAAGGAAGCTATCCCTACCGCGACCCCGAGAAACAGCCTGACGGCCATGAGCATGATGGTTGATGCGGATATGGCTGACAGGATGGAACCCGCGGCGAAGACCACCGCGCTGACAAGCAGGGCGTTCTTCCTGCCGTACCTGCGCGAAAGGAATCCGCTCAAGAGGGTGCCGATCACGGCGCCTACCAGCAGGGAGCTTACCACGAACTCCTGGGCCGAGGTGCCCGCCTTGAACTGTTTGGCGATGAACGGAAGGGCTCCGGATATGACGCCTATGTCGAGGCCGAACAAGAGGCCGGCAAGGGCGGCCGTAAGCGCGACCACGTACACGAGGAACTTGAACTTCCTTATCTTCCGGAACTCGCCGGATATCCGCCGGTCGTTGCTCAGGATATTTTCGTCCATTTTTTCTCCTTTCAAAAGGCTCAACGTTGCTTAAAGTGGATATCGCCGGAACCCCTGAGGCGCTCGGCGGCCTGTTCGGCGGTTATGTCCCTCTGCGGTTCCGCGAGCATCTCGTAACCCACCATGAATTTCTTTACGGCGGCCGACCTTAAGAGCGGGGGATAATAGTGAGCGTGAAGCTGCCAGTGCGGATGTTCTCCGCCGCCGGTCGGCGCCCCGTGCCAGCCCATAGTGTAAGGAAAAGAGACCTCGAAGAGATTGTCATATTTTGTGAGGTGTTTTTTCATTATTCGGGCGAGGGAGTCCCGCTCATCCGGGGAAAGCTCTGGAAGCCTGCCCACGGGCCTTTTCGGCAGGAGGATGGTCTCGAACGGCCAAACGGCCCAGAAGGGGACGAGCACCGCCCAGCGCTCGTTCTCGAGCACGACGCGTTCGCCTTTTTCCAGTTCCTGTTCCAGGTAATCCATCAGTAAAAGGGACCCGTGGGCTTTAAGGTACGCCGACTGACGGCCGTCCTCGCGCGAGGGGACGTCCGGGAGGGAGCTCCCCGCCCATATCTGGCCGTGAGGATGGGGGTTCGAGCATCCCATTATCGCGCCCTTGTTCTCGAATATCTGCACCCAGCGGTATTTTTCGCCCAGCTCTTCCGACTGCCCGGCCCATATGTCTATGACCTTTCTTATGCCGGCCTCTGACATCTCGGCCAGGGTAAGGTCATGCCGGGGAGAGAAGCATATCACCCTGCAGGTCCCGCTGATCTTCTCTGTCCCGAAAAGGGGGCCGCCTGTTCCGCCCGGAGGGATCCCGCCGGGAAGGAGCGCCGCGTAATCGTTGGTGAACACGTACGTGCTTTCGTAATCGGGGTTGGTTTGGCCGCCGGCGCGCCTGTTGCCGGGGCAAAGGTAGCAGTCCTCGTCGTATTCGGGTCGGTCTTTCCCCGGAGCCTTTTCAAGTTCGCCCAGCCACGGGCGTTCTGCCCGGTGCGGCGAAACGAGCACCCACTCGCCGGTAAGCGGATTATATCGTCTATGAGGGTGGTCGTACTTAATATCTGGCATTTACGTCAAGTATAGTCTATGTCCCCTGCATAATCAAATCTTATATGTCTCCCGTTATACCCCTTTATCGGCGGGTGGGTATGGGGATGTTCCTTCCGGGCCCCTCCGCCCGGTGTGGATCCTCCCGTCCGGAACATCCCCATACCCTGTTCACCAAAACGGAGCAAAGGATCTAAAATCCCGTTGACAAAAAAGGTTAAGATATTATAATGGTGCTATAGTTATTGTTACTTTTATTCCTGCCGGTCGGCATCTCACCGGGTCGGTTCGATCCTGTATCTGACTGGGCGTAATTTCAAGCTCAAGAAGGGGGTTACCAGTGGCTGTTTCAACAAAAGACATCCGTAACGTCGTTTTTATCTCGCATTCAGGGGCCGGTAAGACCACACTGGTCGAGGACCTGCTGCAAAGGGGAGGGGCGATACCCAAGAAGGGCAGCGTCGATCAGGGCACTACCGTATCTGATTACAACGACGACGAAAAGGAGCGCAAGATCTCCATAAACCTATCTGTCTCATTTTACGAGAAGGACGGCGTGAAGGTGAACCTCCTGGACGCCCCCGGGTACCTTGATTATGTCGGCGAGGTCATAGCCGGCGTTTCCGCCGCGGACGCCGCCGTACTGCTTGTGGACGCGGTAGCCGGGGTCGAGGTCGGCACCACTAAGTTCTGGAAACTCGTGCAGGAGAGGAAAATGCCGGGCCTGATAGTCGTCAACAAGATGGAAAAGGACAACGCGGATTTCACCAAGGCGCTGGAAGGCATCCGAAAAAGCCTGGGAAAAAGCTGCGTCGCGCTGTATTACCCCAACGGCAACGGGGCCTCTTTTTCCGGGATAGCCAATCTCCTCACAAAAGAAGGTATAGACGCCCTGCAGGGCGAGGATAAGGACAACGCCGACGTCCTTTCCGCCGAGATGGCTGAAAGCGTCGCCGAGTCGGACGACGCGCTCCTGGAAAAATACCTCGAACAGGGCTCTCTTTCACCGGAAGAGCTCAAGAAGGCCTTCAGGACAGGGGTCATATCGGGCAAGGTCATACCCGTCATCCCGGCCTCTGTAGAGAAAGGCATAGGGGTCAACGAGATAATGGGGATCATCAAGGATTACATGCCTTCGCCGGAAGACCGCCCGGGAGCTGAATCTATCGCGGCGTCGGCCGAAGCCGAAAGCGGCGAGGCCTCCAACGAGATCAAAGCGGACCCGTCCGCCAAATTCTCCGCGCAGATCTTTAAGACGATATCCGACCCCTACGCCGGGCAGATATCCATTTTCAGGGTCATGTCGGGCTCCGTCAGTTCCAACCAGTCCGTGAAGAACGTTTCAAAAGAGGCCGTCGAGAAGCTCGGCCAGCTTTTCTACATGAAAGGCAAGGACCAGGTGCCCGCCGAATCGGCCGTCGCGGGCGATATCGTGGCGGTTGCTAAGCTCAAAGAGACCGATACGGGTGATTCGCTCGCGGACGACAAGTCTCCCGTCAGGTTCAAGCAGATAAAGTTCCCGGAACCGGCGATCAGTTTTTCGGTGAAACCCAAAAGCCGCTCCGACGAGGACAAGATCTCCAACGTCCTTGCTAAACTCAGCGCCGAGGACCCGGCGTTCCAGATGACGCGGGACAAGCAGACGCACGAGCTCATAGTTTCGGGGATGGGGGACCTTCACCTCAAGACAATGATAAACAGGATGCACACCCGTTACGGGGTAGAGGTGGAAATAGGCACGCCCAAGGTCGCTTACAAGGAGACCATAACCTCCAACGGGGACTCGCAGTACAGGCACAAGAAGCAGTCGGGCGGCGCCGGCCAGTTCGCCGAGGTCTGGATGAGGGTGGAGCCGCTGCCCCGGGGGGAAGGCTTTGAGTTCGTCGACGAGGTGGTAGGCGGAGCGATACCCAGGCAGTTCATTGGCAGCTGTGAAAAGGGAGTGAAGAACGCCATGGAAGAAGGCGCGGTCGCCGGATACCCCGTTGTGGATGTCAGGGTCACGGTTTACGACGGCAAGACCCACCCTGTAGACTCCAAGGATATCGCCTTCCAGATAGCCGCCGCCCACGCGTTCCGCGAGGCCTGCGGCAAGGCGAAACCGTCGCTGCTGGAGCCGATAATGAACGTAGAGCTGACCGTCCCGGAGGAGAACATGGGTGACATAACGGGATCCCTTTCCTCGCGCCGGGGCCGCGTGCAGGGCATGAACCCCGAGGGCGGGATGCAGGTGGTAAAAGCGCAGATACCCCTGGAGGAGATGTACAAGTACGCCAACGAGCTGAAGTCTCTCACGGCGGGCAGGGCCACTTACACCATGACGTTCTCCCATTACGAACCGGTCCCGCCGAACGTGGCCCAGAAGATCGTCGCGGAAAGCCCTAAGAAGCACAAGCAGGAAGAGGAATAAGGAGGCAAGATGTCAGGTCATTCCAAATGGGCCAGCATAAAGCATAAAAAAGGCGCGATTGACGCCAAACGCGGCAAACTTTTCACCAAGCTCATAAGAGAGATAACCGTCGCGGCCAGGGAAGGGGGCGGGAACTCCGACGCCAACCCGAGACTGCGCCTTGCCATCCAGAAGGCCAGGGAGGCGAACATGCCGGCCGACAACATAGACCGCGGCATAAAGAAGGGCACCGGAGAGCTTGAGGGGGTCACCTTCGAGTCGGCGGCGTTCGAGGGGTACGCGCCGGGCGGGGTTGCCGTGATAGTCGAGGTCCTCACGGACAACAAGAACAGGACCACAAGCGAAGTGAGGAACATATTCTCGAAGCGCGGCGGGAACATGGCCGGGGCCGGGTCCGTGGCTTTCCAGTTTGAGAAAAAAGGCGTTTTCATGGTGAAAAAGGAAAAAGCGGACGAGGACGAGCTTCTCTCTGTGGCGCTGGAGGCCGGCGCCGAGGACCTTACCTCAGACGAGGATTTTTTCCAGATAACCTGCGCTCCCCAGGATTTCGACAAGGTGAGGACCGGCCTCAAGGAAAAGGACGTGGCGGTCGAGAGCGGCGAGCTCAGCATGGTCCCCAACAACACCATAAAGGTCGAGGACCTGGAAACGGCCAAGAAGATCCTGACTCTCGTGGAGGAGATGGAGGACCACGACGACGTGCAGAACGTCTACACGAACTTTGACATACCGGACGAGATCATCAGCAAGATAGAGTCCGAGAACGGTTGACCGATCAATATGCGGATACTGGGAGTCGATCCGGGTCTGGTAAGGACAGGGTACGGCCTTATCGAGGCGGACGGCGCGGACAGGATAAGATTTATCGAGGGGGGCGTGATAAACACTTCCTCCGGCGACGGCATCTCAAAAAGGGTCTCGGATATATTTGAGAACCTCTCGGACATCATCAGGGAATACCGCCCCGAGGTCCTGGTCCTTGAAAAGCTTTACTCGCATTACAAGCACCCCGCGACATCGATACTCATGGGGCACGCCAGGGGCGTTGTCTGCCTGGCCTGCGGCCTTAACGGCGTGAAGCTCATTAATTACCCGTCCACCCGGATCAAAAAGGCCATAACCGGCAACGGCAGGGCGGGCAAACACCAGGTGCAGCGGATGGTGAAGTCGCTGCTTGGGCTCAATACTGTCCCGAAGCCGGCGGATGTGGGCGACGCCCTGGCGATGGCGCTGAGCTACGTGTTCATCGAAGGCAATTAATTAGGGACAGCTCCCTATTTTGCGCAGGTGCAATTAATTAGGGACAGCTCCCTATTTTGCGCAGGTGGTTTAAAATTGGGAGCTAAAAATAGGGAGTTGTCCCTAATTTTGAGAGGGAACATGATATCAAGGATAACGGGTGACATAGTCGGGAAAAGGGAAGGCTCGCTGATAGTGAAGGACGGGGGCATATGCTATGAGATCATGATCCCCCTGGCGGTCATGAAGGCTCTGGATAAGGAGACCGGCCTCAAGGGCAGGATCGAGCTGGTGACCTTTTATTATTTTCAGATGAGCCAGTCGACCGCCGTACCCATTCTTATAGGGTTCCAGAACGAGGTCGAGAGGGAGTTCTTTGAGAAGTTCATATCCGTTTCTGGGATCGGCCCGAAGGCCGCCTGCCGGGCCCTCGCCGAGCCTTTTTCATCGATTGCCGGGGCGATCGATTCCGGAAATGACTCTTTCCTGAGGGGCCTGCCCGGGATCGGTCAGCAGCGGGCGCGCGAGATAGTGGCGAAGCTCCAGGGAAAGGTGGGCAAGTACGGGCTTATACGCGACGAGTTCGTCAGCGGGGTGGAGGAGCGCGAGGATATTAAACAGGAGGCGCTAGAGGTCCTGCTGCAGCTGCAGTACAAGAAGACCGAAGCCGAGGATATGATAAAAAAGGCCCTTGAAAGGGATCCGTCGATCGATACCAGCGAGGACCTGCTCAACGAGCTTTACAGGGAAAGAAAGCGGATCTGACCTGGTTAAAATGGGGGAGAGAGAAGGAAGATATGGACGCTAAGAGGGAGAAGTTCATAGACAGGAGCGATGAGCTGATCCGCCAGGGGGAGACGGAAGACGACCTTATCATGAACCTCACCCTGAGGCCCAAATACCTCAGGGATTTCGTGGGCCAGAGGCCGGTAGCGGAGTCTCTCGAGATAGCGCTGCAGGCGGCGATGAAAAGGAACGAGCCCATGGAGCACCTCCTGCTTTCAGGGCCGCCCGGGCTGGGCAAGACATCCCTTGCGCACATCATCGCCAACGAAAGGGGCTCCAAGATAACCGCCACGAGCGGGCCGGCGATAGAGAGGGCGGGGGACCTGATAGGCATACTCACCAACCTTTCCGAGGGCGATATACTTTTTATCGACGAGATACACCGCCTGTCAAAAGTGGTGGAAGAGTTCATCTATCCCGCCATGGAGAATTTCCAGATAGATTTTCTCGTTGATAAAGGCCCTTACGCCAAGACCATCAAATTCAACCTGAAGCGTTTTACCCTTATCGGAGCCACCACCAGGGCGGGCCTTCTGAGCTCGCCGCTCAGGGACAGGTTCGGGATGTTCTTCCATCTCGAGTTCTATTCCACGGATGAGCTCAAGACCATAGTGAAGCGCTCGGCTGAGCTTCTGGGTATACCCGTGGACGAGGCCGGCGCTGCCGAGATAGCCGGCAGATCAAGAGGTACCCCGAGGATAGCTAACAGGCTTCTGAGAAGGGTAAGGGACTGGGTGGAGGTTAAGTCAGACGGCAGGATAACCCGCGAGGCCACCGAGAAAGCCCTCGCCACACACGGTATAGACGAGAAGGGGCTCGACAGGATAGACAGGAGGCTGCTGGAGGTCATTTACAAGTCGTACAAGGGCGGGCCGGTAGGGATAGACGCCGTGGCTTCCTCTTTGAACGAAGAGACAGATACTATAGAGGATGTCGTTGAGCCGTATCTTTTGAAGATCGGTTTTCTGAGAAGGACCCCGCGCGGCCGGGAGCTCACGGAGGAAGCTTTCAAGTACCTCGGCGGTAAGGTGGACGCTCAGGGGGAGCTTTTTTAAGGGTATGATAGATGCCGCAGATACTGGGTAAATATCTTATCTTCGCCGGCTTGGTCCTGGTGGTCCTAGGCGGTGTTTTGCTGCTGGCCGGGAAACTGCCCTGGCTGGGAAGGCTGCCCGGCGACATATTGATAAAAAAAGAGAATTTCACTCTCTATTTTCCTCTTACCACCTGCGTCCTCGCCAGCGTTCTGTTGTCCCTGTTATTCTACATCTTTTTCAGGAGATAGGTCGCGCCGCCCGGAATGCCATGAAAAAGGAAACACTTGTACAGATAGGATCAGCGGCCCTGATCATAGTGGCCCTTTTCAGGTTCTTTCTGGCCCCGTCGAGGTCGTTCGCGCCCAAGGAAGAGCCGTTCATAGTAAGGGTCAGGATCGCCCATGACGAAGGTTCCATTGATCTTGAAGCCCCGCCGGGTTGCGAGTTAAAGAACGCCGCTACAGGCGAGGTCCTCGATAAAGTATCGAGCCTCTCCCCGGCGGTGAAAGCTCTTCCGGCCGACGGCGGCGTAAAGATCGGCGGTAAAATATTCCGCTCAGAGATCGTAAGGCTCTCACCTGACTCACGCGGGGGAAGGGGCGGCCGCGAGAGAGATCTCATCAGCCTCAACGGAACGCTTTACAGGGGAGATATTGACATAATAAGGACCTCCGATGGCCTTGACGCCGTCAACGTCCTGCCTCTTGAAGATTACCTGAAAGGCGTCCTGCCCCGCGAGATCAACCCGCTCTGGCCATTCGCCGTCATGAAGGCGCAGGCGATAGCTTCCCGAAGCTTCGCCGTGGCCGAAGCTCTTCGCAGGAAGAACGCCCCTTATGATCTGACGGCCGACACGTTCTCCCAGGTATACGGGGGCCGCTCATGCGAAAGGTGGCGGGCCACCAGGGCCGTCGAGGCCACAGGCGGGATGGTCCTGGAATACGGCGGGGAAGTCTTCCCGGCGTATTTTTTTTCCTGCTGCGGCGGGCACACAGAGGATATAGCGAAGGTCTGGGGGCGGGAGATGGAGCCGCTGAAAGGCGTTAAGTGCTCCTGGTGCAGGTGGTCCCCTTATTTCCGCTGGAAGGTCCGGGTGCCGACCGGGACCATACACGAGAAACTGAACAGGAGCGGTTTCGCCATGGGCAGAGTCGACGATATAAGGGAAGGCCCGCGGGACCGTTCGGGCCGCCTGGAGTATCTGAGCGTCAGGTCCCGCAACCGGTGGCTGGAGATACCCACCGATGATTTCCGCTACGCCATAGGGGGCTATGTGCTGAAAAGCGCGAAATTCCACGTAAAAAAATACCCCAGGTTCTATCTTTTCAGCGGATACGGCTGGGGGCACGGCGTGGGCATGTGCCAGTGGGGGGCTTTCGGCCTGGCGCTCAGGCGCTGGAGCGCCGAGAGGATACTTGAGTATTACTATCCGGGCACGAAGATCGTGGCTCTGAGCAAGATAAAGTAAACATGAAGTTATCGGATTTCCAGTACGACCTGCCGAAGGAACTGATAGCGCAGAAGCCCCTCAAGCAGAGGGATGCGGCGCGGCTCATGGTCCTTGACAGGAGCAGCGGCGGAACAGAAGAAAGATCGTTCCGGGACATAGCCGCGTATACGCGCCCCGGCGACTGTCTTGTGCTCAACGATACAAAGGTCATACCCGCCAGGCTGTACGGGCGCCGCAGAACGGGGGCGAAGGTAGAGATCTTTCTTCTCGATGCCGGGCCGGGAGAGCTGCGGGCCCTCGTAAGGCCCTCCAAGCGCGTCAGGGAAGGCGAAGAGATCGAGCTTGAGGGCGGCGCCGTCGCGACGGTGTTCGGGCCGGCGGAAGCCGGCCGGTTCGTCAGGTTCAACGCTCCCCTGGGCGAGGTCCTTGAAAGCGGGCGTGTGCCGCTCCCGCCCTACGTGGAAAGGGAAGAAGATCCCGATGACAAAGAAGATTACCAGACCGTGTACGCCGCGAACGAGGGCGCTACCGCTTCGCCGACCGCGGGACTTCATTTTACTTCCAGCCTTCTCGAGTCCCTGCGGCGGGAAGGCGTCTCGATCGTCCGCGTGACCCTGCACACGAGTTACGGGACATTCGCCCCCGTAAAGAGCGAAAGAATAGAGGAGCACGAGATGCACGCGGAGTTTTACCGTTTAGATGAGGATGCCGCCGCCGCCGTGAACCGCGCGAAGGCCTCGGGAGGAAGCATATTCGCCGTCGGCACGACATCGACCAGGGTGCTTGAGACCTGCGCGGGCGGGGACGGGCTGGTAACCCCTTCGGACGGCGAAACAAACCTCTTTATTTATCCCGGATATAAGTTTAAAATAGTAGATAAGCTCGTTACGAATTTCCATCTTCCCGGCTCCACGCTCCTAATGCTGGTGAGCGCCTTCGCCGGACGCGAAAGGGTGCTCGAGGCTTATAGGGACGCTGTAAACAGGAAGTTCAGGTTCTTTTCTTACGGGGACGCGATGTTGGTGTTGTAACGGGACGGTTTGGGTATCGGGTTTTGGGTATCGAGTATTGAGTGTCGAGTATTGAGCATCGAGTATCGAGTATTGAGTTATCAGGAGGGATATAAATGAAAAAAGTCTTTATTACGGTTGTTTCTATCGCAATATTCTTAACATCTGCATGCGCGGCCCACGCCTTTACTGTCACCGCCACATCTACCTCGAGCGGGAACTATGAGGACGGGCAGTTCACCCCTTCCGGCAGCGGGTTCAGGGCCAGGTACGTGATTGACGAGAGAGAGGGCACCATCACGCTGACGAAGATCATAGAGAACGACCGGGAGGGCAGGTTCAGCGAAGGGGATTCCTACGAGATAGTCAACGTCCTGGAGAGCCAGGGGCCGTCCGCGCTGCTGGTGGCCAGGGACAAGAAGGGGCAGAAGATATTCACGGCCGTCCGGGAAGGCTATATGGGCTCTTTCGAGACGCTTATAATAGGCGAGGATTTTTATGAATATTCAAACGCCGCCAACGGGAGGTTCTACCTGGAGGATGGCGATGTGACAAGGACCGGGAGATAAATATGAGCACCAGGATCAACGACGCGAACGGCGGGATATGCGGCATTATAGCCGAAAATGCGAGTGACCTCATAGCGATAATGTCGCTCAAGGGCGTTTACAGTTATATAAGCCCGTCGCACTCCCAGCTCGGCTACAGCCCCGAAGATCTGGTCGGCAGGAACGGCCTGGAAATGATACATCCGGACGACAGAAAAAAACTTCTTCCTCTTCTTAAAGAATACGCGTCGATGAAGATAGAGAAGCTCGTCAAAAAAAAGGCGGCCGGGGCGAAGGAGAAGATAGAATTCCGGTTCCCGGACAAGAAAGGCGATTGGCGCGAAATGGAGGCCACGGCTGACCTGGTGAAGTCCCCGGCCGGCAAGGGCTTTGAAATACTTGTCATCTCGCGCGACATCACCGAAAAGAAGAAGGTGTTCAGTTCCCTGGAGGAAAGCGAGAGGAAGTTCCACGCTATCTTTGACAATATCATAGACGGCGTTGTTCTGGCCAGGACCAGGGACAAAAAGATCTACGACTGCAACGAGACTTTCGCACGGATGCTGGGTCACAAGGCCGAGCGGGTAAAAGAACTCAACGTCGACGATCTGCATCCTGAGAGCTCGCTGCCTCATGTCCACGAGGTTTTCAAAAAACAGGCGCAGGGTAAGATCACGCTGGCGAAGGACCTGCCGATAAAAAGGAAGGACGGGAGCGTTTTTTACGCCGACGTGAATTCCTCAAGGATCGATATAGGCGGGGAGAGGTATCTCATGGGTATATTTCATGACACCACTGAAAGGGTGGAGGCCGAAAAAGAGCTTCAGGCCCTCAAACAGCAGATCGAATACATACTGGGAGCCACAAAGACAGGCCTTGATATAATCGACGCTGATTATAACGTGCGCTATATCGATCCAGCGTGGCAGAAGGTCTACGGTGTTCCTAAAGGCAAGAAATGCTACAGGTATTTCATGGGCCGCAACAGGCCCTGCCCCGAATGCGGCATAAAGGAGGCTCTCAAAACAAAAAAGACAGTGGTCACTGAGGAAACGCTCACAAAAGAGAACAACAGGCCCATCCAGGTAACTACCATCCCTTTCCAGGATGATAACGGTGAGTGGCTGGTGGCGGAGGTCAATGTCGACATCACGGAGAGAAAAAAGATAGAGGAGGAGGTAGAGAGGCAGAGGGCGCTCTTGAGCAATATAATCTCAAATATTCCCCATTTTATCTTCTGGAAGGATACCAGGTCCGTTTATCTGGGATGCAACGACAACTTCGCGGAAGTAGCCGGGGTGGGGTCCCCTGAAAAGATAGCAGGCAAAACAGATTATGACCTGCCCTGGAAAAAAGAAGAAGCCGAATTCTTCCGCAAATGCGACAGGGAGGTCATGAAGACCGGCAAGCCGATGCTCAACATAGAAGAGCCTCAGCTTCAGGCGGACGGCAAGGAGGCGACCCTTCTTACCAGCAAGGTGCCGCTCAAGGATGATTCCGGAAAAATCTTCGGTATGCTTGGAATATACGCCGACATAACCGACATAAAGACGACCGAACAGGCCCTCCGGGAATCGGAGGCCAGGTACCGCACGATCTTTGAGAACACCGGTACGGCTACGGTGCTTATCGAGAAGGACATGATGATATCGATGGCTAACGCGGAGCTCGAGAAGATCCTCGGTTACAGGAAAAAAGAGGTCGAAGGAAAGATGAAAGTGCTGGATTTCGTTGACAAGGACCACGTGCAAAGGGTCAAGGAGTTCCACAGGCTCAGGAGGATAGATCCCGCCTCGGCGCCCCGCAACTACGAAGTGAAGGTAAAGAGCAAGAAGGGCGAAACCCTGGACGTTTACCTGACCGTGGGCATGATACCCGGCACCGACAGGAGCGTCGCGTCCATACTGGATATCACCGAGCTGAAAGACAGCGAGTCCCAGCTTAAAAAGCAGAAGGAGCTTTTGAACAATACCAACAAGGCGCTTGAGCACAAGCTGAAGGAGCTGCAGGAAGCCGCGGGTCACATCAAGAGGCTGGAGGGCCTGGTCCCGATATGCGTCAACTGCAAGAAGATGCGCCTTGAGGGCGGCGACCCCAAGGACCCCAAGGCCTGGGTCTCGCTTGAGCGTTACCTTTCGGAGCACACAGAAGCCAGCCTTACGCACGGCCTGTGCCCCGAATGCGTCAAGAAGATGTACGGCGAGGCATTCAAAAGCAAAAAGGAAGAGTGAGTAGAGAATGAGAAGAAAAACCGTTGTGGCCGGTGTTCTTGCCGCTCTGGCCCTTTTTCTTTCCGTCTATTACGCCAGCGGTGATGACGACGGCGACGGCGTCGTGACATACCCTGACGGCAGGTGGGGGATGGATATCGGCGGAGGGTACCAGACAACACCCGACGGAGAGAACCTCATGCCGCAGGATTACCGCGCCCCTCTCGCGGACTCTTATTACGGCCCTATGACTCCCAAGGGGTATGAGTTTTTTCCCAGTTTTGAGTTCCCGGACTCCGCCGCCAGGGACAAAAAAGAGAGAGCCATGCGCAAGGAATACCGGGAGATGATGATAATGCCGGAAGTAACCTCTGAGGCCACCACCGTAACAGCTCCCCGGAAAAGGACCCTGCTCTGGGGGTACTCCTCCCCTGTGAAAGGGGACTATACCGCGAACTGATCCCAACCTTTTGGTGTATTAAATACACTTTCCGTAGCGGTTCTGCCATAAGCACCCACAATATCAAGTCCATAATAATATCAGTTAGTCAAAAAAAATTGTGAAAAACTTGAAAGTACGCTCTATTCGTGTATACTTAGCCTTGAAAGTACTATTATTACATATAATAGTTAACAATAACATCATATCCACAATTTGTTAGGAAGTGGTATATATTGGTATGAATTGTGCTGATACCAGAGGCAAAATATTGATAGCTGATGACGACAGGGATGTGGTCGGGATGCTGGAAGAGTTCTTCGCCGGCAAAAGGTATGATGTTATCACAGCTTATGACGGGAGGCAGACCATAGACAAGCTCGAAAAGCAGCATCCCGATATACTGCTCCTTGACCTCAGGATGCCCGAAGTGGACGGGGAGTATATCCTGAAGTATATAGAGGAAAAAGGCATAGATGTCAGCGTTATCATCATCACGGGTTACCCGGAATACATCCGGGAAAAAAGGCTGCTTGAAAGATGCTACGATTACATAATCAAGCCCTTCAGCATCGATTACCTGAACACGACGGTGCTGACAAAGATAGTTCTGGCGTTCAATAACGGCGGCGTGAATTAAGATATGCTGAAAATATTTTTATTCGCTTTTGTGAGTTCACTGATCCTTACATGGCTGGCCATGAAGGCGGCCGGCAGGTTCGGTATATTTGACTATCCCGACCCCCGCAAGATACATGCCCGTCCCGTGCCGCTCCTGGGAGGAGTGGCGGTATTCGCCGCTTTCGCCCTGGCGCTTGTTATCAATTTTCATTTCTCCTGGGCGCTTAAAGGGGTCGTTATAGCCTCCTTTGTCATCATGGCCTCGGGCTTGTGGGATGACGTTAAAAGCCTGCCCGCCTCTTTCAGGCTTCTTGTCCAGGTAGGCTGCGCGCTGCTTGTGGTATGGTTCGGGGTCAGGCTGAACATCATACCCGACAGGTATTCATTCGCTTATCCCCTGGAGGTCATCATCACGGTTATCTGGATAGTGGGAATAACCAACGCCATGAACTTCATGGACGGGATAGACGGCCTCGCAGGCGGCATCGCGTTCATAGCGTCTTCGGCGTTCTTCATTATAGCGCTCCAGACGGGGCAGGGGTATTTCGCCTACCTCAACATAGCGCTTGCCGGCGCGTGCCTCGGATTCCTCTTTTTTAATTTTCCGCCGGCGAAGATATTTCTCGGGGACGCGGGCAGCAGTTTTCTGGGTTTTTCCCTGGCCTCCCTGGCGGTAATGGGTGAATGGGCCGAGGACAGCCCCATAGTGGCCTTCAGCATACCGATACTGATACTGGCCGTGCTTATATTCGATATGATATATATCTCCGTCTCCAGGATATACAGGAAAAGCGTGAGGAACTTCAGGGAATGGATAGAGTTCGTGGGGCAGGACCACATGCACCACAGGCTGATAGGGCTGGGCCTCAGCGGGGTACAGGCCCTTTTTTTCATATATTTCGTGTGCGTGGTCTTTGCGCTCGGGGCGCTTGCGCTTAAGGACGCGACCGTGGAACAGGCCCTGCTGCTGGTGGTCCAGTGCGCGTTCGTGCTTGTTATAGTCACGGTCCTTATGCTGGTCGGCCGCAAGAACATTGACAAGAGCCATTTTTTAGAGGAACGCCTGAAAGAGGTCGAGAACGGCGGAAACGCCAAAAGCGAAGAGAGGTGATCCATGGATTTTATAGATTACTGGGGGCTGAGCGAAAAACCTTTTGAGAACACCGGGGACCCGAAATTCTTCTATTATTCACCCGTCCACAAGGAAGCTCTGGTGCGCCTTGTCTATGTCATAAAAAGCGGCAAAGCCGGAGCTTTGCTGGCGGGGGATTACGGGACCGGGAAGACGACCATAGCCAACGAGCTTTTGGAGGAGATAAAAAGCAGCGAGGATTACAAGAGCGTGTTCATATGGAATCCCCTGCTTACGCCCCAGGAGCTTCTGCAGGAGATGGCTTTCCAGCTGGGGATAAAGGAGGAACTTGATTCCAAGCTGAAACTGAGGAAGCTCCTGCAGGAGAAGCTTGAGAGGCTGCTGCGCGAGAACTTCCGCACGGTGATAGTGGTCGACGAGGCGCACCTGATGACGGATAAAGAGGCTCTGGAAGAGCTTCGGCTCCTTATGAACCTGCAGTACGAGAACAAGTTCCTGGCCACAATAATAATGATGGGCCAGCTGGAGCTCAGGGACGTGATAAACGCCATGCCGCAGTTCAAGCAGAGGTTCGCGATGTTCTACGTGCTGAAGCACCTGGACAGGGATGAGACCTCGAAGTATATCAAGCACAGGCTCGGAATAGCCGGCGCCAGAAGGGATATATTCAACGCGGAGGCTAACAACCTCGTTTACAGGGCTTCCGTAGGAAGGCCCAGGCAGATAAACAATATCTGCGACATGTCGCTGCTGGTCGGCTCCCTCAGAAAATCGGAGCAAGTGGACGATCAGATAATACGCGACGTGATAAAGGACCTGGGAGAAGAGATATAGATGGTAGAGCTGCACGAGGGTTTCGGTGAATATGAGGGCCTGAGCCCCCGGAGGAGGAAGCAAAGGCCTGAAGAAGTGTCGCTTACAAAACCGCAGGGTAAGGCCTCTACGGCGGCGCCCGGGTCTGACATGGACAGGGCGGAAGCCTTTTACGGCAGGGTCCTCGGTTTCGTGAAAGAGACCCTGGACAAGGCGGCCTCGGGCAGCGACGCCAGCATAATCGGCGATGACATACTGCATAAGTCAAAAGAGTACTGCGAATTTTTCCGGGGGTCGATCAATTTGAACGATATGGTCCGGCTCGTTCTGTTGCATGATGAATACCGTGATAATTACATATACAGCCATTCGGTCAATGTGTGTTTCCTGGCAGTGCGCATGGGGCTGGGTATGAACTATTCAAACAATGTCCTGCAGGAGCTTATAATAGCCGCCCTTTTCCACGACATAGGCATGATGAAGATAAGGAAGGATATCTGGAACAGGGACGGAAGGCTTGGGGCGGAGGAATACGAAGAAGTAAAAAAACACCCGGTTTACGGCGAGGAGATGTTCAAGAGAATAAAAGGCATGGGCGAAGTCGTGCCCGCGGTGATAGGGCAGCACCAGGAGAGGATAGACGGGAGCGGTTATCCGAGGGGCCTGTCGAAGGATGGAATGCATTACCTGTCGCGTCTTTTGGCGCTGGTGGACAGCTACGCGGCTTTAACGCACACCCGCCTTTGGAGGGAGAGATTTCTGCCCGACAGGGCGATACAGATGATACTTGACAACGAGAGCGGCGGATATGATCCTCACTTTCTGAAGGAGATACTGAGGAGCGTGTCCATATTCCCCGTGGGTTCGTGGGTGCGCCTGAGCTCCGGCGAGGTAGGGAATGTGGTCAGCACCAACGACGCCGTGCCTATGCGGCCGATGATAAGGGTCGTCTTCGACAGGGGCGGCAACCGTCTTTCGTCGGAGCGCATGTTGGACCTGTCAAAACAGCTTCTGGTGCACGTTGAGAAATGCGTGGAAGCCGGGAGCCTTGAGGCGGAATAATAAAACGGGAGATAAAAAATGAATAAGAATATTTTTCTGAAGGTGACAGCCCTTTTTACGCTTGTCGGGATCATAGCGTGCTTTTCCGGCTGCGCGAGATTCGCGGCTCCCAGGGGCAAGCTTGATTACGATGTTTATTCTCCCCAACAGTCCATAGAGGGCAGCGGGCAGTATGTCATCGGCGTCAGGGACGAGCTTGAGATAGTGGTCTGGAGATGTCCGGAACTGGACGCTA
>Ga0272441_10001431_pt1 | contig 50931 bp, 56 predicted proteins | sample SSMProp6N_FD_193582 | JGI IMG/M metagenome (GOLD analysis project Ga0272441, IMG submission 193582) | Marine sediment archaeal communities from Little Sippewissett salt marsh, Falmouth, MA, United States - SSM-Prop-6N | ecosystem: Environmental > Aquatic > Marine > Wetlands > Sediment ... | reverse complement strand
TCATGTGTTTATAGTTTTCGCTATTTTGAAAAATTATGAGCCTGAGAAAAACCAAACTAAATCTTACCTGGACAACCAATTGAGAACCGATGGACTCTCAATCTCTTCTAAAACCTGGGTAGTTACATTTTTTCTTTTTATTGTTATTATTCTCATATTTAATTACAATATTTTTTTCAGTAAATCCATAGAGCAGATATACAATTGATGGAGTACTACGTAATGTACTATATCGAAATAATTTAACTTCTATAATCTTATCCAAATATATCTCTGTTTTCTTTTTATTTCCAACAAAAAATGTAAGAATATTATTTTCAATAACTACTTTTCTTATTTTTGAAGAGTTGAATAGAATTGGAATATAATATATTGTTATTAAAATGAAAAATATAGACAATAAATATATCATTCGAATATCTTTATCAACATCATACATTGAGTATATCCAAGTAGAATAAACTGCTAAAATGAAAAAATATGATATTTTCATAGTCAATAGAAAGCCTCTTTTTGGTTGGCCTTCAACTTCAAATTTTGGATATATACAATTTCCTCCATTTCTCGAATATATATACGGGCACACATCCTTTTAACTGTTACGTTCGCCGCCCAAGTCACTCCCACGCTCGTCCTGTCCAACACCTGTACTCGCTCCCACACCACCTCAGCATTGAGGAATGCCTCCCGCCACCTAGGAAGGCCCCCTTTTTGGGTCATCCTCCGGATAACCCTAATTCAGAAAATTCCTTCGGAATTCCCCAAATTCGGGTAGTCCTTCTCCTCGTCTTAACTGTCAGGATTAGTTGGACGCCAGCTAAGAATCGGACCCTCGGCCCCAGCTTATTCGAATGGTTACCTGTGGTAATGTCAACGACATTACCTACGCATTTGACTGCCCTCCGGGCGTTCAAATACTCGGGCTGGGCTTGGGGCCTCGGGTGGGGTTAAGAGGATCTAACTACCCACCCTCGGGGGCGCTGCGGTCTGATATTTATAATTCGATTGGGTGAAACTAATATCCTCTTTCTCTTCTGAAAATAGTTGTCACATATACGATTGAATTTTCTTCATCGATTTGATATAGGATACGAAATTTCCCTATTCTAACTCTGTAAATACTCAACTTACGAGTAGATGTTAATTTAACATCTAGCTGAGGTCGTTTCATATGAGGGTTTTTCTCAAGCTCAGAAATGACCTCTTTCACGCGATCTTTCAGTTGTTTATTTCCCGCTTTGATCAGATTTTTTAGTTCTTTAACGAAATCTTTGTCAAGCCTAACTTCGTATCCTGAAGTATCTCCCAAGAATAGACCTCAGGACTCTTCAAGCAAATCTTCAAGATCAGAAGCTTTCACGTAATCTCCTTCTTTCATTCTTTCTACCCTTTTCTTATGCTCTTCGAGATATTCCAGGTAGAAATCTTCAGGATCGATAATATCCATGAGTCTATTCAAAACAATATCCATGCTTTGACCCGCATGAATATACATCTTCATCCTCTCATACGTCACAGGAGATACGTTTATCGTTTTGTATTTCATAGTATCGCTAACTAATATAACTATTCTAACTATTTATAGTGTCACCCAATCTCGATGCGAAATCGGCCCTTGCGCCCAAGTCAATCCACGCTCGCATCATCCAACACCATACTCGCTACCACCCATCATCAGGAGTACCGATTCCCGACACCGCAGCAATGGGGCCTACGGTAATGTTCTTGGACATTACCTCGCCCTGCGCTAGCCTTCGGCTATCGCACGGCTACGGCTCGCATCGTCCTCCAGCTAACTGTTCCTATTCGTCGGCTCACAGAGTCGCTTCCGGACCCTCGGCAGTCTGCTATTGTGCAGTCGCCTGCGGCAATACCTTTCGGCAATTGCCTTGTTCTCTGTTGGCCTTACGGCCATCCGACAATTCGGGCTGGGCTTGGGGCGGCCAGCGGCGGATCCCGGGGATTATCTCGGCCGTATTGTTCGTTTTTTTGCCTCGTTAATCCCCTGGTATCTAATAAAACGCCGATGGCCGGGGAATCGGGTTAAAAGAGAACAGTGTGCAAATGATTAACTGTACTCAACCGACCAAATCTCACCATTTTTCCAATACAAAAATCTGTGAGTTGTAGGACTACAAATAGGATACATACCTTGTACACCCATATCTTCCTTTGATTCATCGACTCTGATTTTATAAAACGTGTAATTATTATCGGATTCGTTCAATAATGAAATGAAAGCACATTCAGCATCATATGAAATATCTGCACCGCGGTAATAATAAAAACCAATTAATCTCGTCTTATTTGATCCATCAAAATCCATTAACATCATTGTATTCCAATGATGATTGGTATTATTAAACCACAGAATTTTCTCACCTTTTTTTGTTATAGTTATCGAATAACCACCACCCCATGAATTGGCACCATCATTTGCTATACAGATGTCATCAGTACCATCTACATTAATTGTCCATGTACTACATTGACCGGTCCCCTTACGAGTAGCCATAGTTCCCCCCCTTCTTTCAACAACTTTATATTCATTTTCTAAACAATAAAGAACCCTTGTTCCATTCGGGAAAAACCTTGGATTTCGGATATGATATAATGACGATGCTTGTGTAATAACAAAACTCTCATTCTCATTGATATTTATTATTCTCAAAGTATCGTTCCAGGTCCCATAAAAGTCTCGAGGTTCCTTTTTGAAATCTTCGGTCCTTATAAAGAGAATCTGTTTTCCATCTGGTGAGAATTCTGGGTCTCTTCCTATTGTAACAAACTGATCATCAGTCCCATTAATTCTCATTTTCCAGATTTCACCTTTCTTGTGGTATACTAGCCATTCATTGTTTGGATCGATACAAATATCAGTTCCACTAAATGAATCATTAGAAATTTGAGTCTGACTAGATCCATTTGCTTTCATAACAAAAAGACTTTCATTTTGAAAAAAGACAATAATTCTACCATCAGGTGAGAAAACAGGATCATATCCTCGCGCCAATTTGTAGTTAGAATTGTTATATTCCAAAGGGAGCAAGTCATCAACAAATGAATAATTATTATCAATATTCTTCTCATTCGAAATGTTCTCTTTGGCTTTTTCTTTCTCATTGTTATTATTCTCTGATTCATTTATCTGTGGCGAATATTCATCATTATTTTCATCTTCTTCATCAAGAATGTCATCCTTCGTTTCTAAATCATGTTCCCATTCATTATTAATTACTTGATATACTCCAATTGTCACAATAACTACGACGATAACAATAAGAATTCTCAATTTAGTTCCTATTTTCTCACCATTCATTGGTTGATTTCTCTGTATATATCCTTTACTTGTTAATGAACGTCATTTGCACGCTTGTAATACTTCACCCGATTCCCAAGTCACCCCCCACGGACCCTCTCGCCCATCTCGGGCTACCTTCGGCAGCCCTCATCCCTTGCTTGCTCCTTCGGAGCAATCTCGCGATTCGGGTCCTACCTCTACCGTCACAGAGTAGAATTCCCCCCACCGGGCACTAAAGGTGACCTAGCGACGATAATATCAGTCGCCGGTCATCCTGCCGGGTGCAAGCACCCAAGGTGTCGTGTCGGTTAGCACCGCCATCCAGTTCTGGCTCATGGGCGGAGCCAAAACCAGGACCCCGGTTTCACGGCCTCGGTGTTTGACTAACTAAGAAATGAAGTCGACACCTCGGGGGCGTGCGGACCGCGGGCTAGCGCCCACGGCCGTGTGTTTCCCGACTACGACGACGGGTGTGTGTATCTTAAAGACAATTAGAGTGTTGTACAAGAAATTATTTAAAGAAATATATTACACCAATATTATTGAACCTAAATTCTAGTTTCAGGAGATGAATGTCATTTCGAGATTTGTTAAGAACCTAAGTTTGATAGTAGCTATAATTCTAATTTTTACCATCATGAGCCATTCTGCTATCCCCGCAAACGGGGATTGCATACCGAGTCCTACCTGTAATGATATCGGGATGCGGGATGACAACAGTACTATCAATTTTTCTGCGGGCTGGGATATTTTAGTAGAAAGGGACAATGAATCTCCATACTATGGTCTCAAGCACCTGGCCGTCAAAGCTGGCCAGATATCCAAAATAAATTTCCTAATTACTAATAAGGGGGGAATGGACGATACATATGATTTGATACTCACAAAAGACCCTCCCGCAGGGTGGGAGGTACGTTTTTCAGATACTTTGAATGATACAAGCATACTCAATATTGCCGGTTCTACGGCATCAGAAGGTGTTACAGGAATAATTGGTATGGAATTTATTGTCCCTAGTGATGCCATTGTTGGAATTGTTACGCCTATCACTGTAAAGGTAACATCACATTCGTACAAGTATATGGAAGAGGATATGAGCCAAGATGAGACTCTGTATGTTGAAGTTTTAGATTCGTCTTACCTCATTATGTCCACAGATGATCCTACTAGAGTCATCAGACCCGGTCAATCTATCGAGTTGGATTTGTTTGTTACAAATCAAGGAACGAAGCCGATCTCGGTTAAATTCGAACTTGAAAGCGAAGTTTCTGATGGCTGGGAGATCAACTTTAATTCAAAGTCAAATGACATTTTCCCTAACTGTACGATAATCATAGAAGTAGAGGTAAAAAGCCCTGTGACTGCCATGGCAGGGTCATCATTAGGCTTTACAATTCTCGGAACAGTTATAAACGACCCGTATACGGATGCAAGGGTTAGTATGCTTGCGCAGGTTTGCAATATCCCTCCCGATTTCATGTGTGATATACCTGAATCTGAAATAGATCAAGAGGGAATTGGTGGTGAGTGGCTTTATTATCACATAAGCTTGCAGAATTATGGTGATGACGAAGAGGATTTCCACCTACACCCACTTAACGTTGAACTGGGTTGGAATATCTATTTAAGTTCAATGAACGATGTGTTACAGCCTGGTGGAGAAGTAGAGTTCAACGTCAGTGTGCATATCCCTGAATCAGCAACTGTTGGTACCTATCCGATTGGGTTGAACCTTTCTAATTCTAGAGAATACATTCATATTTTCGTCAAAGCGACAGTTAAACAATTTTACGACATACGGCTGAATATTCTCTGTCATGATATCTACAACTCATTAAACGATACAAGCTCATACACAATAACACCCCCCGCCATTTGGGGCGAATTTTATGAGCAGTTTGTTTCTCCATCAACTTCAAGATCAACTATCCTTAGACTTATAAATAATGGTAACGGGCCTGACAGAGTCAGACTAACTCTGAACAAGAAAGATGGGGATAGAAATTACAATGGTTGGGACTACTATTTCGATGGGGTTTCCAATTCTCATCTGATGTTCAATGGAAATGATACAGAAAACGTTGATTTCGCAGTTGGAACTCAAAACAATTACAGGCCTATACCCACTCATGTCAAAGAGCTGACAACCCCTGATGACTCTCAACTTCTATTAGATAGTTCAGGATTATATCCAAGAACCATTGATATCCTAATCAACACAAATCAAGTTGTTTTCATTAGGTTGATTATAAATTCACCATCAATAAAGGAGGAGACTTTTTACTCGGATTTGGAATATGTAAATTCATACGAAAGTTTTCGATTAAATTTTTATTCCGAAGCAGAATCCAATGGTTCTCTGAATAAATATTTCGTAGATCAAACTGGTCTAAATGTAGTTGATATTGTAAACATCAGCCTCTATGTGAACACTATTGAGCTGAACAGCAATGGCATAACTGATCCTAATAGCACATATTCTGATGATGATAATCAAACCAAAATGCAAGAAAAGAATACCAAATTGGACAAATGGTTTCTCTTAATTGTAGGATTGGTTCTTATAACGGTATTCATCGGAATGGTTTTCTTATGCCATAAGAAAAAAAGAATAGGGAAACAAGATACTCAGTGACTAATATCCAAAGGGCAAATACACAAAATGCCATAATAAGAGTTCAAAACGACGAAACACACCCTTTAAACGGAACGGGGGAAACACACGGCCTACTACTGTAAGCGGTCCTTCGCCCAAGGGATGCACTTATTAAAGCCCCTCCTCGTACTTTTTTGTGCCAATACTCCCCGTCCAAAGGACAGGACCTCTAATCATTAGATGACCGACCTGACCGGGTCACCGCCCGTATTCCGACATGACAGCACCCGGATATGGATGTCGGAATCCGAGGGGTGGGAGCGGTGGCGGTTGCCCGACCCACCGCACACCGATCGGACAGGGAAGCGCACGGATCCCGGACAGGAAAACGCACATACTTCGACAGGAAAACGCACACCGATGGGATCCGAAGTAAAGACCATACTTCGGACAGTTCTTCTGGGGCAACGCACACGGATCGACGACGAAGGGTGTGCGTTGTGTTTCGATTGCCACTTTTCGTGAAAATTCAATTTCCCTTGACATGATCCATGAAACGGAACGGTTCGGCGGCCACTTTCGACCACCCCCTGCTCGGTTTATTTACTATCTTGATGAATATGTATGCTGATGGCTTACTGCTGCTCGACGGGAATTGAAAAACAACAATATTATGAGAAAACTATTAATATAGTCTTGGTTAATTGTTTATTCATGCATCGCCTCAGCAAAGAAGAGTTCGCAATTTTTGTTCATCTCATCCATGATGAGCGTACCATCAGCGAGCTTGCTGAACAAATAGGACGATCCAGAAAGCGGGCATCCGCCCTTGTCCTCGGCCTTGACCGGAAAGGGTTCGTTCACAGGGACAGGGTGGGAATGGTCTACAGGGTGTCCATATCATCCAGGACCCATGCGGTGATGCTGAAGGAGCTTATGCTGCGGGGACTTCCGGTCGAGAAATATCTCGTCGATTCCCGAATGGACGTTGCGGCCACCCTTGCCATGTCCAGGCTGCCCCTTCGCACAAGGGACATAGTCGAGATAACTTCCATGTCGCCCTCCGCTGTCAGATACTCGTTCAAGGACCTTGTCAGATACGGTGTCGTAAGCAGGATCGGCACCAGGTATCATGTCTCAAGGTCCATGGACAGGCTTAGACAGTTCTTGGTGGAACATTCGATCCAGCACAACCAGAGGGTTATTTCTGAGCTTGTGGATGATGGTATAATTGTGTGGCAGCTCGGGTTCAGCTTCATCTTCACGAGCAAGCACCCGGTCGAAATGCCAAATGTGCATCCCACCGGGGTCACGGCGTTTACAGAAAATGGAGTTGAGCTTATCGGTGAGCGGTTCACGTACAGGTGTTACTCTTCCCCACGGGCCCTCGGTTTGGAGGACTGGGTGATCGATAACATCCTTGCCCATCCTCACAGCACGACTCACATGATCTATTCATTGGTCTTCTTGAAGAAGAACATTGATGATGTTACCCCGGAGAGATTGATCGAACTGTCCCGCATATATTCACTTGAAGACCTCGGCGAACGGATGGTTGGGTATGTAAACGGGGTTGACGACCCCGGCCTTCCTCCCAGGAACGAGTTCGATGAGAAGTATGTGATGTACGGTGGTCAGCATGGTTGAAAAGAATGTGACCGTTGATAGGATCGCGGATTTCTTCCAAATGCTCGATTCGACGCTGGACGGTCCCATGGAGATCCTTCTCATAGGCGGCGGGGCCATGGCCGTCCGGGGGGAGAAGGTGGCGACAAAGGACATCGACCTCGTGGTCCCGGACAAGAATGATTATTCCTTGTTGCTCGAGGCATTGGGGAGGATCGGCTTCCGGCCGCCGGATCGGTTGGACAGGCCCTACAAGATGATGCGCACGAACATCTTCATTCACGAAGAGGGATACTGGATCGATACTTTTTGTGACAACATCTGTGAGAGGTTCCTCGTTCATTCGGGGATTATGAAAAGGGCCGAGAAATATCTGGAGCTGGAGAAGGTTGCCGTTTTAGTGATGAGCCGGGAAGATATCTTTCTTTCAAAGTCCGTCACTGAAAGAGTGGGGGACCTGGATGACATGCACGAGATGTTCATCCGCGGTCTGGATGAGGAAGTGATCCTTGACGAGGTCCATTTCCAGACCGATAGATCATCGGGAGGGACGATCTGGGAAGCCTTCCTTGTTTCGAAGCTGGACGATCTGGAAGAGCGGTTCGGGATAAGGGTGCCGTTCAAGGCGGAGGTCGAGAAACGGGCGAATCGGGAGCTTGAACGGATATTGAAATCCCAAATTTGACACTTGCTCCCGCTGAGCTGTCGGGAGATCGTATTTGGCAGGAGTCCCGGACGGTTGGTTTTGTTTCAGGGTCATGGCCAGAATTGAGAGCGCCTTTTTTTGCATTTTTCGATTGCCACTTTTTGGAAAAATTCAATTTCCATTGACATGATCCATGAAACGGAACTGTTCGGCGACCACTTTCGACCACCTCCCGGGGTGTTTTATATACTTACCATTACGCTATGTAGGTTGTGCTCAACACCAGGCAGAAGGTCCTGCTCCATTACATGAGAACCATCGGGTCCTGTTCCAGGATACGTTTGGCAAAGACCATGTTCCTCATGGGCAGGGAAGGTGTTCTTCCTGGTAATTTCAAATTCTATGGTTTCGTTCCGTCCAAGTTTGGCCCGTACTCGTTTGAACTGTTCCATGACATCGATTGGATGATCGAGAAGGGCATGGTGTTTGCCAATGATGTCAATGTTTCTTTCGTTGCCGGGGACGAGGCCATATCGGATGAGCTGTCCGATGCGGTTTACGGGTTTTTCGAACGCTTTGATTCATTCAACGATGGTGCCCTTGTGGACCATGTTTACGATAAATATCCCGAATACACCATACTGAGCAAAAGGCCAAAATGCATCTATTCCCGGGACAGGGTCGGAGCGTTCACGACCGGGTACGAAGGCCTGTCCGTGGATGAGTTCTTGACAATGCTTCTCGGGGAAAAGACCCAGGTGCTTGCCGATGTCAGGGAAAGGCCCTGGAGCATGAAATACGGATTCACAAGATCGACTCTGGAAAGGCTTTGCACAAATGTCGGGATAGAGTACATCAGCATCCCGGCGCTGGGTATCCCGGGCGAGTTCCGCAAGGAGCTGAACAGTTGGCAGGACTACAAAGAACTGTTTGATCGATTCAGGCCGGTGATAGAATCGAAGAAGGACGAGCTTTCCCGGCTTTGTTCGATCACCGAGCATAAACGGGTCGCCATCATGTGTTTTGAACGCGACCCCGATTACTGTCACAGAAAGATCGTTGGAGAGGCGATTTCCGGATTGGGTGCGGAGGTAGATATCAGATGAGTTGGGAAAAGAAACGCGTGACTGTTATCACGAAAGCTTACCCGGAACCAAGCACGAAACATGGAGATGTTGCCTGCACGGCAGGGATTACTGACGCCGGGGATTGGATACGGTTGTATCCCATTGACATGAGGCTCTTCGTGGGAGAGGGCAAGATATCCAAGTTCGATGTCATCGAGGTTGAGTGTGAAAAAGACAGGGACAGGCTCGGGCGTAAGGAGAGCCACAAGATCCGGCCCGATTCCATCCGGATCGTTGATCGGAGTTTGAGCAAGCCCGGGGCAGACTGGAAAAGACGGAACAACGTTCTTCTTCCGATGGTCGTTCATTCCGTCGAGGAACTTCAAGCGGCCCATAAAGAGGACAAGACATCCTTAGGGATCATCAAACCTTACGAGGTAATTGACTTCATCAAAACCGAGCCACTGGAGATACAGGAACAGACCAGCTGGTCCTTCACTCTAACCCTGGACGGTCAGAAGATCCCGAACGTCACTAAAATGAAACACATCTTCAAGTACCGATTCAGGTGCCAGCGCTGTCCTGATGGTAGCGATCACCGGATGCAGTGCGAGGACTGGGAACTCTTCGAATCCTACAGAAGCTGGGGCCACAGATACAGGGATCCTGCCATTCTCTGGGAAAAGTTAAGAGAAAGATACCTGACATGGATGCTGGAAAAACGGGACCTCCATTTCATCATGGGAACCCATTCTCAGTATCCCACCTGGTTCATCATCGGTATATATTATCCACCGAAGGGAAATTGTGGATAAGAGAATGTTTAAGTTGGTGGACGTGGAAATCACTAACTGAGACAATGAACCTCCTCTTCCTCTGCAACCAGAACGAGAACAGAAGTCTCACCGCGCACCACCTCTTCGAGGGGAATGTCCCACATGAGATAAAGTCTGCCGGGTTTTATTCGGAGAAGACACCCGTCACTAAGGATATCCTTCAATGGGCGGACGCGATCTTTGTGTTTGAGGAGGCCCATGTTGACAAGTTGAAAAAAGAGTGGCCGGATGTGTGGTTTGAAAAGAGGGTTATTTGTTTGGATGTGGAAGATGTTTATAGGTACATGCAGGATGAGTTGGTGAAGGTGGTAGAGGAGAGGATGGGGGAGTGGTGGGGGATGTTTGATTGAGCACGAGGTGAATGTGTTCAAGTGAAGAGGCTTCGGATTTGGTTGCGTACCTCCCGTGTTTGGGATCCCATTAAAAGCCCGCATCGTGAGGATTTCTTAGAAATCCGAAGGATCGAGGGAACTTCGTTCCCAGTATCCCATGCTCTCACTTCATTCGATCATGGGATTTGGGTTCCCCTTCATCCCCCGTTCTCGCTCCGCTCGATTGGGAGATCGAGGTCGCGAACTGAAAGTTCGTGGCCGAAAGTTGGGAACGGTTTGGGGTAAATTGGGTTGGAGTCATTCGAATCTCGTAAAAGATATATAAGTGATGGGTCGAGGTGGGATCGATGGGTGGTGCGACGTTGGAATGGGGGAAATATCTTTGGGATGATGGTTTTTGGGGGGGTGTTTTTAGATGGGATCCCTCTGCAGTATTCCGCCGATCCTCGATCGGACCAGTTCATCTACGAACTCGATGGTCTCCCCGATCTCCTCTGGCGGGTGATCGTCCATCCCAGGATACCTGGGTATGTTGTAGCGGACCAGGATACGGTTGACCCGCCTGCAGGTGGCTTCACCCAGTTCTTCGCGGTGGTGTTTTCCAAAAAGCCCCCCCACGTTGTGGGTGATTATCGGTCCCTCTATCTTTGATAGAAGCAGTGCCTTGATGCCCAGTTCCAGGGCATGGATGGAATTTGCCAGTGCGGGCTCGTGCAGGCCGTCATTGAAGTTTTTCTTTGCAGCTTCCAGATATTTCAAAGAGAGCTCGAGATACTCCCGTGGGTCATCATCTCCTGCCATAGTTCCTCTCCGCTGAAGAGGTCGCCAAGGATCACTATGCCGGTTCTCTTGATCTCCTTGAGAATGGCACGGCTTCCCTTCACGAACTCATCGGTAGAAAAGAAGAGCGGTTTTATAACGTGATCTGTACGGGAGGATATATCCGCGATCAGGTCCAGGTAGAGGTCCAATGTTTTCTTATCCCAGCCTTTTTTGATGATGGCGATGTCTATGTCGCTGCGGTCCGACCCTTCCCCCTTGGCAACCGATCCGTAGAGGATGACAAGCTCGGGTCTTGCTCCTTTTTTCATTTCGGCAATTTTTTTTAGGATCGGTCTCAGGTCCTCCTTGAAACGTTCGTCGTCGATCTGCTCCAGAAGGAAGGTCTGCGGGGTGGTTTCGGATGATGTGGCAAATCCTACCGTGCTTTTTGCCTTTGGGATTATTGTGAGATGGAGGGTGAAGGACTGCAGTTCGTAGAAGGCTTCTCTACCGTTGTTGTTCTTCTCCAATGTCTTGCTCACAAGTCCCATCTTTTCAAACGAGGCTAAGTATTTCTGCATGAGCAGGGATTTGGAAAGTTCCAGCTCGTCTGAGAGCTGTGTGAGGCTCTTCTTGCCCTTCAGGAGGGCATCGATTATCCTTTTGGATGTTGGTTTGAAGATGATATCGTACACGGATTAACATATTAACTAATTAGTTAATAAGTTTATTGTGAAAATGATATATTATACTGATATTTTTGCCAAGGAGAATTTATCCACCGCTCACAGCTAGCCCGGACCGGGTGGCAAGAGCGGTTTGTTCGGGGACTGGATCGGTCTCGATGATTTCGAGAAATATCTTCTTCTGCGGGTTCATCACTCTCTTCAACTTCTTCAGATACCTTTTCGGTTCCGATCTTTTGATAGAAATCCATTACCTCTCCTTCGGAGCGGTACTCAGCATCGAAATGAATGTAATGAACATCATCGTCGATATTGACGATTAGAGAATAATCCGGTCTAAACGGAATAGAGTAGGAATGATATCTTGGATACTTCTTTGAAAACCGTCTGTTATACATCAGATCCGCTCTGATCTGTTTCCCAATCGCCCTTCCCATGTGGGATTGATGGGTTTGTGAGGGAGGTGGGGGGTTTGGAGTGTGTTTGTGGTTGATGATGCATTTTATGAGGGGGGAAGGCCCGGAGCCTCCACCACGCCATTGCGTTCCTCCGCTGAGCCACCCCCTTCTGCTCGGAACGCTTTTGTTCCAACTTTTTAAATCATCCAAAACCCATAGTGTTCATCCCCGAAGGAACCCCCATGAAAGACGGCAATCTATCCATTGTTGCGTGCGTCCACTGTAACACCCTGCTCAACTTCAATTCCCGAGAGTGCGGTTTCTGCTCCAACTGCGGTGCGGACCTGAGAAACGTCAAACCGGAACCCGTGAAGAGCTCCGAGCGGACCCCGGGCGGGCTCGGACTGTTCTGCCACGAATGCGGCGGTGAATACGTCTTGCATGCGGGAAGCGGTGTGTGTTCTCGCTGCGGGTCGTTGTACCCCGACCATGTCTGAAAGGATTTTGTCGATCCAAGAACGGTACGGTACTTCTAATCCCAGGGATCCTCGTAATCCGTTTCTTTGGGGTGGTCGTATTCAACATCGCCCCTCTTTGCATTGGACAGGTTCCTGTAATGGCAGTAGTCCGGGTCGGTCTCGAAGATGACCTCGGTCTTGACGATGTCTGTCATGTTCTCATCATCCCCGTTTATGTCGTATCCTTTCGGGTAAGCAAAGATGAACCAGTCGTCTATGCAGTAGTCCTCGCCTCGCTGGACTATCTGGTAGATGTCCTTGCAGAAGACCGTAATTGCTCCGTCGATGTCTCTTTGGATCCTGGCTCTTCCTTCCTTGGTCTCCGCCATGGGCATAAGAGCTTTCTCTGCGTGGTGGATGACCTCCGAGAGCTGATCGATCCTCTCGTCGTTTCCGTAGACGAGGGCCCGGAATTCTTTCTTGAACTCTTCTGTCGGGTCTGGTAGAGTCTTTCGGCGTTCGTAGCGGTCGGTGCTGTAGTGGTTGCTCATTAGTCGTCCTCCAGCATTGGTGCCATCGTGAAGATAGCCTCACCGTGACCCTCGGCAAATTTGGTTTCAAACTGCATTGGATAGTTTTCGGAGATGCTCAATGTGGCCACGGTACAATCACGCATGGCCGATATGACCATTGTTGCGATGTCGTTGTTATACATCGCCGTGATCCTTTTCTCCACCGAGTGGTTCTTGAGGTTTCTGCTGGACATGGTGAACCGTGCACTGTCCTTGTCCTTTTTAGCGGATACCACAAGACCCTTAGGATTCAGGATGAAGGTGTAAGTGCTTGGGTCCATGGTCCTTTTGAGGAGTGAGAACCTGTCCATGAACTCCTGGAAGTCGATTGTGGTTTGCCCTTCCCAGCTCAGGTTGGGATACTTGAACTCATTATCGTAGTCATCTGGAAGAGTTAGCTCCCATACAAATCCCCTGCTAGATTTGATGGTCATGTTCTCGGATCCCGAAACATGCTCCAGCTTGACGATCTCGTGATCTTCCATACGATTGGTGATCGCATATATCCGGTAGCTGTCGATCATCAGGGTTTCTTGTTTGTATTGATATGTTTTGAAGGCATCCTTTCCAAGTCTGATCTTGACCATTCTGGTGTGGGATGGATCCACGTCAATGATCTCGATACCTTCACTGCTGAATTTCACTCTGTTGATCTCGGTGAATGTGCTGAGGCTTGACACCAGGAACTTCAGATCGCTTGCTCTTAGCTGGAGTATTAGGTCTGGTTTCTTACTCTTCATTTCGTATTCCTTCTTTGTTTGATTTTTTGCGAAGGGAAAGGGTATGCTGTTTGTTTCTGTTAATTTTTTCTGTGAACGTTGTTGGAGGGGGAGGGCCCGGAGCCTCCACCACGCCGTTGGTACAGGTCATCCTTCGGATAACCCGACCCCTTGGTATTCCTACGGAATCCCAACGGCGCCCCTGCGCTAGGCCACCCCCTCCTGCTCGGGGCGCTTTTTATTTCAGTCCTGTCCTATCTTTTACCCAGCTCACATATGCAGATGCGCTGGATAGAGCCTTCTTTGCATCCTTTTTCGAAACACTGTCTCCAATATAACCAGCATTGGCCCTGAGCTTCAATGCATCTTTTAGATGATTCTTCATCTTCGGATCGCCCTTTGGTCTTGTTGCCAATTCATGGAGCTCGGTGGCTTCACCATGATGTGAGGACGCTCTCTTTTCTAGTACATGGATCGTCAGAGCATCGTTGGCATTGATCATAGCCTGTATTGCTATGAAGGTTGCAGCATTGAATCTGCCTTCGTTTAAACACATTTGCGCAGATTCAAGGAACTCTGTGGCCTGATCCAGATACTTTCTTGCATCAGTTCTATTTACGTTTCTAACCATCTCTTCTCACCGTAGAGGATCTTCCCCTGGTCCAAAACTTCCAAGATGAACATATCACCTCTTTTGATGCGCGATCTTACCTCACGTTCTGTAAGGCTGATCGTTTGTATGTTCACACTCACCACGTCATGTATCTCCAGGGTAAGGTCCGATGCAATATCTTCATTAAAGCCCCTTTTGGTAATGAGCAATATATCAATATCTCTTGGAGTTAACGTATCACCCCTGGCAACTGAACCGAACAGGATAATGTTTTTCAGATTCTTCTTTTGGATCTTTTTTGCAAAATCCTTTGCAATATTGACGAAGGCTGTCGATTCTCTATTGATGATGTTCTTGACATCATTTGCCAGGATGTGTCGCTCGTTGAATGTATAAAGCCTTGAGCGTCCAACGGGTCTTGAGGTAATTATGAAAGTATCTTCAAGTTCCTTAAGGGCAGGATGGATCGTTCCATTGGACAGCTTGGTACCTCGGCTGATATCTTCAAGTGTTGCACCGTATTTTCCTCTATTGATCAGATATCGAAGTATCCTGATCTTTGATCTGGTACCAAAAAGCCCCTCGAGCATTGCTGTTATATTGGTAGGTGGGTATTTATTTATTTCGATTTTTCGATGCATGAATCGAATTTTCGATTTAACTGGGGGGAGGGCCCAAGCCTCCACCACACAACTGCCATATCGATAGATATCGTTGGATCCCTGACAACCTATTATACCCAATAGCCCATATTCAGCCCCTGAGGATCAACCATGACCGATGGACTCACGCCAATGCCTCCGGTGCAGCAGCAGCAGCCACACTATCCCGCCGCACCGCCTCAACCTACGGCATGGGGGGCCCCCATAAGATTGCGAACCGCAAACGGTGTCAAGTATCTCTATTACTATCAGATATTGGGCATCATCGTTGCCATTTTGAGCATCATCTATCTGGTGGCGTTCGTTGGGACGATAGATGACGTTGAGGATATTGAAGATGGAGAGGACATCGGTTCCCTTGCCGGGTTGATCGGCTTTGGATGTTTGCTTGGCGGGATCGGTTTCATCGCATTGATACTGGCGTTACTGGGTCTTGTGGAAATGAATGGTGGCAAGCATGAGTTCGGACCCGATCATGAAGCAAGTGTTTCAAAGGCCCTGATCCTCATTGTGATCGGTATCGTGTTCATCTTTGCAGCGGGTGGTGCTGGATTCCTGTTGATCGGCAGTGATCTTGTGACCATAACAGTAGTTTCGGGATTTATCAGCCTCATATCAGGAGTGTGTCTCACTTTGGGTGTGATCTATCTGATACTGGAGCTGGTCGTCGAGTCGAAAAAGAGGTTGCTCTGGGTTGGATTTTTCATATCGATCGCCTCGTCTGTTGTGGGTATGGTCCTCAGCTACCTGGCGGTATCCGGTAATCTGGGCAATATGAGCACCATCGATGTTTCAACGATGTCCTCGCCCCTCTCGATCGTGAGTACGATCATCTTCTTCATCGTTTACAGGGATACTCATTTGAAGCTGGAAAGCGGGGAGATCAGATCTGCGCATTCACCGATGATGCCGCCGGGTGGGTATCCGCCCCAGTATCCGCCTCAGTATCCACCGCAGTACGGGCAGCCGCCGCCGCAGTATCCTCCGCCGCAGTATTGATGGATAATCGTTTTGAGTTTTTTAGAACTCTTTTGGGGAGAGCCCGGAGCCTCCACCACACCGTTGGGTGTGGGCGCTCCTTCGGAGTGCCCTACCCCTTGGCATCCCTTCGGGATCCCAACGGCGCTAGTCCGCTGAGCCGCCCCCTTCTGTTATGGGCAATAATGCATATTGCCCTAATTTCGATCACGAACCTCCGGTTCGCAACCTCGATCCTCACCTTTTCCGTCGAAAAAAGGTGACGATTCAGAAGATCTGGGGGATCTTCAAAACTCGAAGCGCTTTGATCACCTGAAACATCAACTTACAAGCTCATCAAAGGTCCAATGCATTACATCGTTTTCTTGCATGATATCCAATGCCTTCTTATTGAAACCGCTTCTTGATACTATGAGAAATTCTTTCTTGTATTTCCTGTACCTTGAGATCATTGAAGCTTTTGACAGCAGATCCACGACCGTTTCCGGTCCGGTCTTCCGATTCCTGTACTTCACTTCACAAAAAAGGATCCTTTTCTCCCGTCTGTTGATCCCAACCACATCGATCTCATAGATGGTTCGTCCCTTCTCGGTCCTCATTGCACCCCACTGCCTGCCGATATCAGGGTAGTTCAATTTTTTTGGGATGATCTCGGCTACAAGGTCGTTGAACCTTTTACCAAGATGGCTATCGATGTCCTTTTTAATGATATCGTGAAGGGTTGCGAAATCCTCCTGGACCACGAGGTCCAGGTTTGGACGTATATATCGGAACCAGAAAGTGAAGAATGGGTTGTTCAGGGTGTACACACCATGTTTCCCCTCGAGCATTGGAAGCTCGTAGCGGACATAACCGTATTTCTCGATGAGGTCCTTTAGGAAGGGAGAGAGGGATGTGCTTTTCAAACCCATGTAGCCCGATATCTCGTTTCTCTGCGTATGCCCCTTGGCAATGGCCTCCAAAATGTCGTAGTACTGGGCTCTTGCGGACCCGAATTCCATTAAAAGAACGTCCCTTACCTCATTTTTTAGTATCGCGTTGGTTCTCAGGACCAGTTCATCGATTATATCCATGATGGTTTTCCCCTGGAGCCTGTAGTCCTCCATTGCCACGTAGTACCGGGGATAACCACCGAAGATGAGATAGATGTCCGTTTTGAGTTTAATGTTTTTAAAACCGAGCTCATCTGCAAATGAACATGCGTCAGGATAACTCATCTGTTTCAGCTGGTGCCTGCCCTTCACCCTTTGATACAACGGTCTTTTTGGGTCCTCGAAAATGCTTACCATCATCGAGCTCATGGACCCCATGAAAATGAGCAGCTGAGGCGAGTTTTCGTTGCTGTCTATCAGGTTCTGGAGGTTGCCAAAGACATCGGGTGCCACTTTCGTGAAGTTCTGGAACTCGTCGAAGATGATGATCTCTGCGGGCCGTTTCTCGATGAGATAACCCATGGCGGTCTCCAGGTCTTCAAAGTGGATATAATCGTCTTTCAAATGGTTCCTCACGACACGTTCGATATATCTGCAGGTCTGATCCTGCCCCCGGTCCGAGTTGATGAAGAGGTATATGGCATCCTTGTTTGCCACAAATTCCCTGATGAGCCTGGTCTTGCCCACCCGTCTTGGCCCATAAAGCATCACGGGGAAGAGCTTTTTCTTGGAAAGAGTGTACATTTGCTCTAGCTCTTTCATCTCGGTAATTCTGTTTATGAACTTCATCTTAGGGACCTATAGTAAATAACTATAATAGTTTTTGGGTATAACCATTTTTTGATGTTGTTTTAGAGGGTGACCATTCCGATTTCGGCAACATCCTTCGGATGTTTCCTCGACCTTCCGATCGAACAAATTGAGAGTGGAAGGTACAGGGGCCATCGGCCCCGCGGCCCTTCGGATTCCTTCGGAATCCTCACGGTTTCGGTGGTGGGATTCGGATGGTGGATTGGGGGTCACCCATCGAATATCGGTGTGAAAACCATCGCACTGCGGTAACTCACTTCGTTCGCTACCTCGCCCTTCGGATTGAATGAAATGAAAGCGGAAGGCATCGGTCCCGAAATGACTGTAGCCTTCCGATCGAGCAAAGCGAGAGCTTTGGGTATTCCTGCGTTCATACCCCATATCGCAAATGGCCTGTGGCCATCTCCGATCGGAGGGTATAGGGAACAACGTTCCCGCACCTTCGGATTCTTTCAGAATCCTCGTGGTTTCGGTGTGAAATGCGGGGTTTTTGCTGGGGTAACCATCGGAGATCGGTTACGAAATTCGATGGGTGGTGAGGTGGTTTTTTGCTTGTTTTTCGAGAGAGCCGAGGGAGGAGATGGGTGGGGGATATGTTTGGGATGTTGTGTGGGGGGGCAGTTTGCCGGTCGCGGCGCGGGCACAGCGGGCCCGAAGGGCCTTGTAACTGCAGTGATTAGCATATGTACGGGGTGGGGTAGGGGTACGGGGCCCGTTAAAGGTTCGACCTGGGAAGGGGGGTTGCGGGGTCCGAAAAAAGGGTCGGACCCGTTCTCAACGTCGGGGAATGGTGATTTTTCGGTTAACTTCCTGCACGTTTTCCGTGCACAGAATTAATTTTGTGCATGGGTTCCGTGCATATTATCAGCTATTTGGCATATCCGTATGAGGGGGTCGAATCCGGTATTTCCCGTTGGAAGGATTCCCTTAGCCTTTGTCAGTTCACTGGATAGATTGGTTCAACAGGAATTCCCACAGTGGGACCTTCTCAACCGTTAGCCCGTCCAGGTCTTCCCTTCCCCCTTCATCGTATGTCACGATGATGGCCTTTTTACATTTGAGCTCCTGTGATGCCTTTTCAAGTTCAATTAGCTCTCGTCTCGATGTTTCGGAGTCCTTTAGAGTGTAACATGATTGTATGAGCAGTCGTGGTTTACCACCGGATGAAATAACAAAATCCACCTCATGACCCGCCGGGTCCTTCCAGTAGGATATTTCGTCTCCGGGAGGCAGCTCCCTAAGTATCTGCAAAAATACCTGGTTCTCCATTCTCCTGCCCCGGGCATCATCTCTTGCAGTAAGTTCCAGAAATCCAACGTCTGACAGATACACCTTACCTTCGGACACCTTTTTCTTTCGCGGCGAGGGGGAAAAGCGTCTGATGACGAAAAGGAACATGGATTCCTCCAGCATTGAGAGATAATCGTACAGGCTGTTCTTGCTCACGCTCATCCCTTCGGACCGCAGTGAGTTGTGGAGCCTGTGAACGCTTAGTTCTCCCGAAGCTGAGGCCATGGCCGCTCGGGCAAGCCATTTCACCATTGCCGTGTTCCTCACGTCAAAGCGTTCGACTATGTCCCTGAACACGATAAGGTCCAGGTATTCCATCAGCGAGTGCAACCTCTTGCGCTCGTCGCTTTCCATCACGAGCTCGGGAAATCCTCCGATCCTGAGATACGCATCCAGCTCTCCCAAAAGAACGGCCCTGTCCTTGAAACCGATCCTCTTCGTATCGAGCTCTGTTTTCCTGGCACGGATGAACTCACTGAAAGAGAATGGAAGGATCATGAAAGACGCCGATCTGCCCCGTAGCGATGTGGCGATCTCCTTGCTCAGAAGCCTCGAGCTCGATCCGGTGATGGTGACATCCAGGCCGTCATCATGAAATCCGCGGACGGCCTTTTCCCAACTTTCGATGTTCTGGGGTTCGTCGAGAAAGATATACAATGATTTCCGAGAGGATGGGAAAAGTTGCCACTGGATGCTCAGCGTTTCGTAAAGGTCCCGGTGCGACAGATCGGAGAGGAGCGGGTGTTCCAGGTTAAGATGCAGGATGTTGTCCATGGTCTCCTTGCCTTTGATCATCCTGTTCATTTCCTGGAACATGCGGTAGGATTTCCCTGCCCTTCGGACACCGTATATCACCTTCACCTTACCAGATATCTCAATATCGAGGTCCCGTTCGATCATGTCGGGAAGCTTCCTCCGATTGGCCTCAATGAGATACTGTTTGACCGATTCCCTGTCCATGAAGTTCATTATGGTGAACTTATTATTTAGTTTCTTTCCCTCCATGATGAACTTTTCTCTTGTCCTATCGCTCCGCGCCCCTCCGATCTGGGGGGTCGGCCGTTCGGAATTTCGACATGAAATCCCACACGACCCGTATACGAACAATCCCTCACGGTTCGTAAGGTTCTGGGGGTGTTTTACTGGTGTATCACGTGTATCTCGTATATGGGATATGAGTGATGGATCTAGGTGATCTTGGGGGGTTTGTGAGAGAGGTGAGGGGTGTTGGGGTCGATACGATGGTTTGTTTCGGTTGGACCGTCTTTCCGCCCTTTGACGCGGGCAGGATGTGGTCGGACTTCGGAGGGGTGAGGTTGGATTTGGGGTCGCATTGTTATTTGATCTGTTTTATTTCATCGTGATACCCCGCAGCTTGCTGCGGGGTGCGCCGCCGCCGTTTGACTGTCGATTATGATAATATGCAGAAATATTCTCAAAACTTAAGCTTCTATTCTATTCAATATATAATCAATTCAACAATCTTCGATATGTCTGAAATGATATATGATGTCGAAACAAATTCAGATATCGAATTATATATAATATTTAGCAACAAAGATGTGGATGATCTTATCGTTTGTGAATCTAGTTCCAAACCTGTTACTGATATTTATATACAATATTCAATAGATTATTCAAAGGATATTTTTGATATAGAATCTTATGAAAAGGTCGAAGAGGAAGATGCATTTCCTTCTACCAATGAAGTTACTGAAGATATTTTTATTCTTCATGATCAAAGAGTAACACCGAATGAATCTAAGGATACAAGTTCGAATGTTCATATCCATATAACGATAATCTTATTATTTCTACTATTGATTCTATACTTCATATATCCTGAATCTATGGATGACTTAACCGACGAAAAAGTGAAGAAGACAAGAAGAAGTAAACGGAAGGGACCATAATTGTTTGATGATAGAGCTATGGAATCACGACCCGATCAGAAGGGTGTCTCCTATAAATCGGGTGGTTTCTTTTCCATGGTATCTGGCATTATTTCTGTGATAACTTCACCAACGATCATGATGCTTTTTATTGAAGAAAATACTCTTTGCATAGCAATGCTATTTTCCCTATTATTTGGAATTATTGCACTGATTTTCGGTTTTAAATCTTATAAAATAAATAATGATAAATTCGGCCTTAGTGGAATAATACTGTCTTTAGTTGCATTCATATTGTTTATTACTCCCATTGTTCTCATCTGGTATTTCCCAAGTTTTTAATCCACTCGGACCATTCTTTACGTTCCATAACTTCTTTGAATTACAGCTTTCATTATCTTACAAGATAGGTAAAAAAAAAAAGGTGATTCGAGATCAAGAAAATGGCTGCAATACTGATACTGATATCGATCGCTCTTCTCACCATGCCCGATCATTATGTTGAAGGTGAGGATTACTCCCCCAGATCGTTCAGTGAGCTCTATTACCGGATCCAGAACGTCAGAGATCATCACACTGTCAGCATAGATGCTGGAGTGTATCTGATCGATGTGGAAACCGATGGTCGGTATTTCGATATCGGCCATCCGGTGAACATTGTCGGTAATGGGTCTGTTATTATCGGGATCAAGCAAGATATCGCTCAAACGGACTGCTACATCAACTTCAAGTCGGACAATATTTCAATTTCAAATGTCCGGTTCGAGGATGTTTCCATCCAGGTTTTTTCAGGCAACCCAGATACCGTCAGTGGTATTGCCATTACTGATTCCGAGTTCCACACATCAAGGACCCATATGGATTTTCTCAATGTGATCAATACAGATGATGTGGAGATATCCGGATGCACCTTTTCATCAACAGGTTCGAACAACCTTCTGATCCAGGATTCTACAAATGTGAAGTTTGTTGAGAATTCTTTGGACAGGATCGATCTGAACTGTCACGGCGTTGATGGTATCGAGATCGTTGACAATCATTTCACGGATTGTTCCGTTGGTTTGGAACTGGAGTCGGTGACCAACTATCAGATAGAATCCAACACGTTCTTGAAATGTAGCACCGGGATCCTTTCTTCAGATGGAACGGATCATGCTCTGGAGGAGGAGAACGAGTTTATCGGTACAGAGGATCCGGTTCTAAGCGAAGATATCCCTAACGGGGATGTCGGGCATGCTCAGGAGAATAGAATGCCTGGGATGCTTTTTGTGGGGGGATTCATCCTTCTTGTTGGTCTATACCTGGGCTTTACATTGCACAAACACAGGAAAGCGTGAGATCTTTAAAGCCCCCCATCCACACCCCCCGGGGGTTGGGTCAACCATTCGAATTCCGAACGGAATTTGGGGTTTTTGCCCCGGTTGCCATCCAACGTCGATACTTCCTCCCGCCGAGCTGTCGGGAGATCGTATTTGACAGGAGTGCCGAAAAGGGGGGTTACCACCCCCGTTTCGCTGCCCGAACGGTTGGTCTTGTTCCAGGGTCACCCTTGAAGTTGGATAGGTAATCCGGTTTAGCTATGGAGTTTTGGCTGTTACTTGATATCAGAGGTTCAATGACAAAATAGGTGTGATAAAACGAAGACCCTACGGCTTTTGGGATTTGGATTATTTTATGCTGAAGATCAAATGGGCATGTGGATTAATGAGGGAAAATGTCTCCTAAAAGTGGAGAAGAGGCAAATATGTTTATTCTCACGTTCATTTCCCCCGGTACTTCAAGCATTCTCATCATTCACTTCCCAATAGCCGCCGTTTTGTGGGCCAAACGTCTTTAAAAAGCCCTGTTCAGACCACCATTAGACCACCTTTCAGATTTTTCATCAATGGTGGCATCAACCACGGTGAGTCCCATTAGGTCTGCCATTCACCCGGTTGATGGTTTGGGTAGGTAGCCCATTGAACAGGTGCACGAAGCATTCCGCATTGTTGTACGTTATCCTTAAAGCATGGTCAGTGATTCATTGACCCACATGAGCAAGAGGCGCGGCAAGAAGGGCGAAATGTGCCCCGTTTGCGGAGAACGCATGAAAAAGCCCGAGGACCACTTGAAAAAGAAACACCCCAAACTGGTGGTCCAGTGGGAGGTGGAACGTTTTCAGAAGTACCTTATGATGAACCCGCTTGACGACGTGTCCAAAGTGGGCGTGGCCGACAGAATGATGGAGGATGACAAACCCCATCTTGCCCTGGAGGTCCTCAAAGACATCGACCCGGATTTTCCTGACATGGATGTGGCGTTCTTCACGGCGGGACAGGCTGCTCAGAAAGCCGAGGACTGGGTGACGGGCACATATCTTTTAAGGAAAGCGATGGCCATGAACCCGGACCTCCCGGAAGGACATTTCACCCTGGCCATGATGCTCATGGAACAGAACAGGTTCTATGATGCCCATGTGGAACTTGAGAAGCTTGACCCGGACCTGGCAGAACCGGAGAACAGGGATTATTTCAGGAAAGGCAAGGCCGCGTTCTACATGGATGTCGATGACATCTGCAACTCAAGAGGGATCGATCGGGAAACGTTCCTGGAATCGGACAGGATGTTTCAGGGGGCCTACGATCTTATGATCGCGTTGGATTACGATGGCGCCATCGAGTTGTTCGAGAGGGTGATGGATATAGACCCGAGGTACCCGTCGCCACTGGGTAACATCGGGACCATTCACAGCCTGCGCGGTGATAAGGAGAAAGCGAGAAAGGCCCTGGAGAGGGCCCTGACGATCGATCCTGATTACACATTAGGAATGCACAACCTTGAAGTGATCGACCGCGCGGGTGGCAATCCGGGTCTCATGACCGTCAGCACCAGGATGTTTTCCAAGGATGAACTTGAGCTGGCCCCGCCCAATGCCCTGCTGAACCCCGGCTTTGAAAGATTGTCCCCGAGGATATCGTTTTTTACGGTCAAGGATCGTTGGCGATTGAGGAGAGGGCTCTTCGATTTCGATGAGTTCCTGGTTCTTGATGAGGGCGACCATTTTCTGGAGGCGGGGTGGTCTCGGCCCGATCCCGAAGGTCGCATGCCGGAGATCATGGGTTTTGAGGGCGAAAGCCGGTCACAGCTCGGGCATCTTCATCTTCGATGGGGTATACTGAAGCTCTTCACTACCAGCGCCACTAGGATGGCGGTGCTTAAAAACATCCTTTTAAATGATTGTGGCATTGAAGATGTTGTGGAAGAGGACGGGGACTTTGTCCTTGATATGATGGGATCTGCCGGGAAGCCAATCCATTCCGTGCCCATCATCCTGGAGAATCTGGAATCTTTCCCGGATTCCAGTTCCTTTAACGGGTGTGAGGGTGTCCTGTCTCGCAATGGATCGTTCCAGTCTTCGCCATATATGTAGAGGCTCGACGCTTCCAAATTCCCACCGGGTTGGAAAACCACACATCACGGCGCTACATCTAGGTTCACTTTCGTTACGGCCTGTACGTTTGCGTAGACGCCCTGAAGACGCCATTATCGGGAGGCTTCGACATAGATAATTACTCATCTGCATCGCTCCTTTCGCTACCGGATCGACAGGTTCCTATCCGAGCGGGACTTTCACCCGCAAGATTCCTGGACTTGCTCATGGCACACACATATCTCCCTGGTTTGCACAGGGAGGTGGAGGAGGGATTTTGGGTAAGCATATAAGTAAAATTGGTTTTACGACGGAATGACTGTAATCGATTTGTTGCAAACATTATATATACCCATAAAACCATAAATATTGTGGTGAAGGTATATGGAACTGACAAGAAAAGATTGCATTGAAATAATCACACCGACAAAGAAATCAATTGCCATATGTTTGATCTGTCTTTTATTCTTGATCAATATTCCCAATTGCTGGGGATATGACAGTTTATCTTTTTCTGATGATGATAATGCCCTTGATGAAGAATTATTAGATGATGGTCTTATTGATGTTGATTATGAATTAGGTCATTGGGATGATGATTCCCACGATGATGCATATGGTTATCGTGATTACACACAAACGGTTGATGATGGTCTATTTATTAATAGGAATAATGTTCATACTACTGAAAATATCGTATTAATGGGGCAGTATGGTGGATATGCATCTGTTGATACGATATCTGAATCCGACATCGAAAAGATACAAGGATATGCTGGATGGGGTTCTGGATCAGTTTCTTCTGCATTTGACGGTTGCATGGGATCTTGTGTTGTGCTATCAAGTCCTAATTCTTATTATGATGCAAATTACTATATGATTGATTCTTTTTTCAAAGAGGAAGCTTTTGTTGTGATGGGAATAGATGATAGTAGTAATTTGTGTTTCCTTAGTGGTTTTCCACAAATGATGTACGAAGAGGTATGGGATGAAAATAATGCTTGGATAACAGCATGTGAAGATGCTGAGGATGAGCTAAACCATTGGTATAATCCAAATTCAAACGCTGTTTGTTGCTACAGAACAATTACGGATCCATCGTATGGAGACGATGAAACTAAATGGAGCAATGCAAAAAATGATTTGGGGGATGGATCAGATACGTACTCACCTGGGTATAGCGTCGGTGCAAGATCAGCTTACTTCTATGGCTATTTCGATTCAACGAATGATGATGGATTAATTTGTCAAACCAATATATTGATGGATGGTGAATATTCATCACATGTGAAATATCAAATATTAGATCAAACAGGATCTTCCACTTGGACACAGCGATATGCTGATTCATCCTGGGTGAATTTGTATCAACACACTTATGGAGATTCCAGTCATCATGTTTATGAGTATTCCAGATATATATATGATTCTTGGTACACTGAAAGTGATGGGTATCCAAATGTTTTGTTTGCCGTTCACATCTCAGCTATTGGAAATGCTGAACATATTGATACTTTTGCATGGGAAATTAGAACACTGTCTGAATGATATTTGAAACACGGAGAGGTTAATATGAAAATTGAATCTGTTAAGAAAATCTGTCTCGGTATGATCCTATTATTGATAATTGGACTTTTTACAAATATTTCTTTTGGAAATGAAATCCCATCAGATGATGATGAATTCACTACAAATATACATACGAAAAACATTGTTGATCTCGATATTGAATCAACGGACACTCAAATTACTTATGATGAAGCAAAAACCATTGCTTACAGTTATGATGAGGCAATATTAGAAATTCAAAATATTCCATCAAACTGGGAAAGTCACTTTTGTGATGAGGAACTGAATGAGATTGGATACTCAAAAGAATTACAAAATAAAAAAGAATTGAAAAAGTCAAATTTTTGGGGTAAAAATTTTTGGGTTATACGATTTGAGTTTGGTAAATATTACATTGATGCAGATACAGGAGAGTTGCTATATTTCAGAAATGCGGGTCCAAGAATAAAAGAAAATAGGATGAATAATGTGCAACTAAATACAAGAATGAATGACTATATGGATTTAATTAGAAAAGATGGCATTGAAGAAAATGCAATTGTTGATGGAACAAAAACAGCGTTATATAATGATGAAGATGGATCATTAACAACTGTCGAAGAGAAATGCTATCATATAAAAACAATTAGTCAATCATTTAATGGAATAAAAACTGGCAATAATATAAAAGTTAAAATTGACGAATATGGGAACATTGAAAGCATGGGTGTTCAATATTATATTAATATTGATGAAAATACTCAAACGACTCCTATATTGACGAAAGATGAGGCATTATCTATTGTTAACCAGAGATTTGATACAGAGGTAAATGAGTGTAACCTCGAGATCCAATGCCCATCCTATATGACACATTTCAATAAAGTAGTCTTTTCTGAAGATAAAGATGGATACCTTGTTTGGGTCGTACCTGTTGAAGGAATAGGATATATATTTATAGATGCAATTAATGGATCGATATTGTAAATGAAAATGAAAAAAATAGCATTAATGGAAATAGGAGTAGCCATTTGTTTCTATCTTATATTGATTGCCAATTATTATGGGATAGGACAAGAGCAAGAAGCTTTGAGTGGTAACATAACAATTGAATTAAATGACTATTATTCAATTGGTCCATTAATCTATGATCCAAATGCGCCATATGTTGTAATCGATTTTAAAATATTACAAAATGAACGTATACAATCTATAGATGTTTATATCTTGGATGAAACAAATTATCATTCATATTTAAGTAATGAATCATTTGTGATTCTCGGTGGTGCAATAAATTGCACTTCTTTTTTATTTGAATATAAATGTATTGAAGAGAATAAAACATTTGATTTCTATATCGTTTTTGATAATTTGAACAATGCGAATGAAGATATCGATATTGATTCTATTCCCTTTGATGAAGTCAATTTAGAATATTCGATCAAATTCTCAGAAAATAGTGAAATGGAATATAACAATAGAAAAGAAAAAAATATCAACGATGAAGATGAAAATAAGAACAATACACTTCAAATTGAAGATGATCGTTCTTATGTCTATAAAACAACAAAGCCAAACGAACCAATAAAAGAAAATGATGAAAACTACATAGTTCCATTACTTATATTTGGAATTATTCTAATGGCAATCATTTATTTCAAAGTAAGGAAAATTGAAAGACGAAAATCGGCAGGTAAATGAAAATGAAGAAAACACTCACTATTATTTTTTCTATGATTCTCATTATATATGCACCCGATAATATTTGTGAGAATGAACCGAATCGTTCCTTCTCATCTTTATTACAAACCAGTAGTGAAAATAATATAAGCTTAGATCTGGATTCTGGAATTTACATATTTGATCAAAAAGATTCTAATCAAAATATTGAAATTTATAATCCATGCAGAATAACTGGTACAGAAGATACTACGATTTATCACGAATATCATACGGATCGTTTACCTGCTACTTTGATATTTACAAAAGGTGCAATTTACATATCAAATATTACGTTTATAAACATATTTTTTAGATTTGATTCACTTAATCCGAATGAAATCGAAGATATTATCATATCAAATTGTACTTTTAAGATATCCAAAGAATATTATGAACATGATTTTATTTTTACATTTATTCGGAGTGTTCACGTGGAATTATTCGATAATATATTTTTAATTGAAAATAGATCTATCGTTATATCTGAAAGTGACAGAATTTCGCTTAATAATAATCGTTTCAATAATTCGATTGTTGAATTATATAATTCAAAAAACATCGAAATTTTCAATAACGAATTTACAGGTTATTATTGTACACTATCATTAACAACTAATGAAGATACCTTGGTCAATATCTATAATAATAGTTTTATAAACAATTTCATTGGGATTAGTGCCAATACTCCATATATATTAAGCATTAACAATACAAATATATTTACTAATGTAACAAACAAAATAATTGATCCAAACGTTTTTATTGAGAATGGGACGAAACCATATATCTCAAAAAATGATGATAAACAACCAACTGAAGAAAGTATCCATGAAAATGATAAAAATTGGAGATATATATTAATAATCTCTTTTTTTATTATCATCTACATCTTATTAGTAGTTAAAAAATCCAGTAGTTAGCTAATTTCACCTCCATATCCTTGAAAACATTCAATCCCAGATGTGCCCCCTTGAACTCCCAATAAAATGGGCACCATGGACTTTATTCCCTGCTTAAATTAAATTCACCTAACGTCGAAAAAGTCATCCACCCCAACTTTGACACTTGCTCCCGCTAAATTATCGGGAAAATGAATTTGACAGAAGTCCCGAACGGCTGTTTTTATGTCAAAATCACCATAGAAATAGGGTTGAAGTTTGCCCCTCGCCCTGAACGCAAGGATCGTTCCGATCGGAAAAGAAATATTGTTGTTCGGTGTTAGTTCAAAGGTTCTTAGTTGCGTTTGGGTTGGTGACATAATTCAAACAAAACTAAGAACACTTTTTTCTATCTTCTGTCAAATTTGGGTTTAACCAACACGAAAAGGAGAAAAAAGAAATGTGCCAGATTGCTAAACAACCCAGCATAACAGAGGTTAAACGGATTCGCAAGTCGAATACCCAAATTTTTTCTTGCTCAACGGATGTGGGGGGTGCTCCGTTTTTCGATTGTAAACGAATTAATATATAGATTTTAACCATTAGGCAAACCAATGTTTCGTTCATTCAAATCGAATATATTTCAATTCATCTTGCATTGTCCCTTTGAGAATTCCGGAGGTTCAGTCCTATGAAAGGAAACCTGAGCAAAACCGAGCTGATCAGGAAAATGGAGGAGATCGAGTGGGAGGATTTCGAGGTCAAGGAAGCAAAGAACGATATCCCAAAGAACGCGTGGGAAACGGTTTCCGCATTCTCCAACACTGCTGGTGGGTGGTTGATATTCGGTGTACAGAAAAGTGGGAAGACCTTTTCCGTGATCGGTGTTTCCAAACCGGAGAAGATAGAGCAGGACTTCACAACCACTCTCCGTGGAGATAAGTTCAATAGGACCATTGAGGTATCATCCAAGAAATACACATTAAACGGAGAAACAGTACTTGCCTTCTATATTCCCCAGAGGTCCGCTAAAGACAAGCCCATCTACTATAACTCTCCGAAGAACACTTTCATCAGAACTGCAAGTGGCGACCAGAGGGCGACTGCGGAAGAAATCGATTCGTTCTACAGGGCATCCTCGTTCGAAGCAAAGGACGGAGAACTTACGGACTTTGGGATCGATGATTTAAACAAGCAATCCGTCAAACGGTACAGGAATTATTTTGCAAATATCAATCCGGGACACAGGTATATTACCCTCAACGACGAGGAATTCCTGCACAAGATGGCTGTTTTGAAAGACGGAAAGGTCACATATGGTGGTCTACTTGTTTTCGGAAGCGATGACAACATATCTGAAGCGATGGTAAACTACAGAGTAGAATACCTGGAGGTTCCGGGGACCTCTTACGAGGACGGGCCATCAAGATACAACTACCGGATATCAAGCGAACAATGCCTGTTCACAACATTCTTTGACATCTATGAACGGCTGGTGAAAAAGATTGACATCCCATTCAACGTATCAGGTAGCATTCGTGAAGATGATCCGCCACAGGCTCAGGCCATTAGGGAGGCACTGGTCAATCTCATGATACATGCAGATTACTTCAGCCGAACAAGTCCCAGAATAAGGACGTTCTCCGATAGGCTGGAATTCTTCAACCCGGGCTCCCTACCTAAAAAGTTGGAATATATATTAAAAGAGGATTTTTCTCTTCCTCGAAATCCCACTATAGCCAAGATATTTCGTTACATTCGATTGGCCGAGAATATCGGAAGCGGGTTTCACAAAATGATAGATGGTTGGAAAGAACACTATAGGGTAAAACCGATAATAGAAGGTGATTTCGATTATTACAAAATAACATTTCCCTTTTCCGGGATAGAACCTTCAGGTACTACCGATAAGACTACCGATAAGACTACCGATAAGACTACCGATAAGACTACCGATAAGACTACCGATAAGACTACCGATAAGCCATTATCAGAAATGGAAAAGGCGATTATCGATCTGATCCACACCAATCCGGCCATATCTCAAAAAGAGATGGCAAAGAATTTAGGACTGACCGTGGATGGCATCCGGTATCATACAGATAAATTGAAAGAAAAAGGAATTATAGAGCGTGAAGGTGGAAAAAAGACCGGGCGGTGGGTCGTGAATAAGTGAGAAGAAAAAACTATGGCGGCAGGATGATTTTCGGAGACGAAAAACTCACTCCGCTTCGCTCCGTGCCCCGCTGCGCTCTCCCTTCGGTCGGGTCCTTTAACACGCGGCTATCTGGCTTCGGGGGTTGCACCCCCAAATTCGCTACCCGGAGGATTGGTTTTGTGCCGGGATCACCGTTGAGACCGGATAGGTAATCCGGTTTGGCTATGGAGTTTTGGAGTTACAAAATTAGGGAGTTTTGGCTGTTACATGACATTTTACTCGAATTGAAATTCGAATAAATGGATCCCAATTTCGTCAAAAGACGAACAACACAATATACTGATACGTCCGGTGAACGCAACCGGCAGGCCCGTGTCGGGGCCGGATCCGTGAAATGTTTATCAGGTCGGATGTCCCTGATGTTCATGGTAATGGCCGGGACGGGACGATCCTGTGAAGTCTTGATTGGATTTGAAGTGAAATTAGATTTGAGGCCCAAATAAAAACTCCCGAAAGTGTTGTGTCTTGTATCAACGGATCATGTTGTTTAGTCGGCATGGGTGGGTCCAGTCCGCCATGATAGGAAAACAGTTTGAAAACACTTAAAACATACCGGACTCTTACACCTCCCATGAGGATCCTCTTAGCAACACTGGGCTTCACCCCGAAGTTCGTCATACCCACCCTGACCACTGAGAAAGGGGTTGACCGGCTTGTCCTCTATTACGGAGAGCACAAGAACTGCGATGCCGCCAAGGACGAGGTGGCGAAGGTCTGCCGCAAGATGAAGGTGGACCTGAAGCTCCGCAAGATGAGAGAGTTCGACTTCATGTACATAGCCACCCGGATGAAGGCCGATATCGAGAAATATTCACAAAAGCACGAGATAATCTGCTTTTCGATATCCGGTGGCACCAAGCTCATGTCCGCCGCTGCAATGATGGTCTCGGTGATCGAGGGCGTGAGGGCCGTCTACGTCCACGAGAAGACCTTCGATGTCGTCCCGCTGCCTCTTCTTCAGATACCCTACACCGACAACCTCACCGACATGCAGAGGCAGATACTGCGTCTTCTCCACGAGAACGGGAGCACGATGAAGCTCTCCGAGATCAGGGAGGGCATCGGCAAGCACAAGTCAACCACCACACACCACATAAAGGAGCTCGAGAGGAAGGGCGTGATATCGCTGAGCAACGACGAGCATGACTCCAGGGTAAAGTACGTGACCATGAAAGAATCGGCTGCCCTTCTTGTGAGGTTCGAATGAGCGAAAAGGTACTGATATCAACCTTCGGATTCGAATCCGACAAGATAATCACAGCAATCCGGGAGCTCCCTTTCGAGCGACTGGTCCTGGTCATGGGAAAGGATGCCTTGAAAAAACCCGGATTCATCGAGGTAAAGGATCTCTGCGATATGGCCAATACCACCTTGAACAAGGTGTACGTGGACGTTTTCAACTTCATGGACTGCTTCAAAAAGATCACTTCGAGGATCGAAAAGGAACAGAATAATGATAATATCGTCTCGGTGAACGCATCCGGTGGAACCAAGGTTCTTGGGGATGCCGCCATACTCGGAAGTTTCCACTGCGGTGTACAGGCATACCATTGCGAGGATGATCTGGTGGAACTGCCGGTATTTCTTGGTGTCCGGTTCGAGGACCGCTTCACCGAGGACCAGCAGAACTTGCTCAAGCTTCTGTCAAGGCCCCGCAGCTACGAGGAGATCCGGGATTCTACCTTGGGCATCAGGAACATATCCAAGAGCATGAACGAGCTGAAACGGCGCGGGCTCGTGGACGAGATGGCCGGCCCTGTGACCAGATACGGTCTCAGCCGCGAGGGGAAGCTGGTAAAGCGCTATATTTAGTTTGAACGCTTTTGATACTGTATCATTCAAAGTTAATGTCATCATTGGTCAATTGTCACGTAGAAAGTGGCAAGATGTCGAATCTCAGTGAACCAATACTCATCGAACCGGGAACCCGCGTTGAAGATACCTTCATCAACGGTATCTTCAGTTATCTATCAGTTGAGAAGAACACCCATTTCAATTATTTTGACAAGTTGGGTAAGAGGAAGGACCACGGTTTTTTGGACCAGGTCGAACACGTGTTCTTCGACGCCGAGGGGACGCTGTACATCGAAAAGGAGGGGAAGAGCCGCAAGGACTTCTGGGCCAACCCGACCAAAGAGAGAGCGCTGGAATTCTTCGAACTTGAAGAAGGGGTCGGGGAGCTACTTTCCAAACTGAAGGACCGCGGACTTCACGTTTATGTCCTGTCGGTTCACATCGAGGAGATACTCATCCACATGCTGGACATGTTCGGGGTACTCTCCGAGTTCGAGGGAGTCTTTGTTACAACCGGGAAGAAGGACAGGGTGATGGCGGAGCTTCTGCGCTCGAACGAAACGGATCCTTCCACGGTTCTCATGGTGGGCGATCTTCCCACCCACGACATCTACCCCATGCGAAAGCTGGGTGTCAAGGGGATCCTGATAGACAGGGAGTACAACAGGCATGCCTGGGGACCCCGGATCGGGAAGATGCTCTCGCTTCTGAAATACTGGGAGATCAACCACAACCACCAGTGGATATGCGGGTTGGAGAATTGATGAATCCCGACGGGAGGTCCCAGTGCGAAGATCCTGTACCGACGGGCCCGTTTTGCGCCTCCTCCGTCCGGTGTCCACTGGGAATCCCTTATATGCGTTGACCGTTTATTTAAAAAAAAGGAAGGTGTGTGGCTGTCCAGGAACGTTTTCATAACCATATTGGGAAGATCGGCCTGGTCACCTGTCAATTCGTACAATGCCGTTCTTCGTGAATCGGGTTTCAGACCGGACGTCATCCACATTTTCCTCGAGAGAGCATACGAGAAGGATCTCGACACGGTGGTGGCATGTTTTCAAATTCTAAACGAGAGTTTCGACGTCGGGGCTGAGATATTCCCAGAAACCGTAGATGATGTGGATTTCCGCACCGCCGGCCGCAGGATAACGGAACTGGTCGGGCAGTGCAAGCAGGGGGGCGATACTGTTGCCATCGATATCACCCCCGGTCGCAAGTCCATGGTGGTATCGGCCCTGATCCCGGCGGTCAGGCACAACGTTGACCACGTGTTCTACCTGTCCATCGACAGCCTGGAGAACGCCTCCAAGCCCTACATGATGATACCGCTGCCCCGGCAACAGCTTGTCGATTTCAACGAGGCCGGTGGAGGTGATGCCGGTGACCGCTGAGCGGGTCGTGAACGTCGATGAACTCGAGGTCCTGTTCAACCTGATGGACTCGCGCCTGACCGTATCGTTCCCGCTTCTCAATCTGGATATCGCAAGTGTCGTGAGATCCTCCGACGGCGTCTTTCTGAAGCTGATCGTCACCAGGGAAGATCTGCACAGTTCCCTGGCGGGGTTCGATGAGTTCTCCTCAGAGATGCCCCTGTACTCCGACATCCGCGGCTGCCTTCTTTCCAGCGGTGTGCTGGACTATGCCAACGCCGACGAGCTTCGGGAATTGATAGGATCGGCCGTTTCCCGCAGGCATTTTGCCGGGGTGAGCCTGGATACGAACCTTCTCTACAACCGGTTCGTTTCGAACTTTCAGATGCTCAAAGAGAATGACGTTATCCTGGCATCCACGCTCAGAGACGAGATAATGCACAAGATCAACAGGAAGATGGATCCCCGGGTACAGGCCGGGATCAAGAACACCGTGAGGTACCAAAAGGAGCTCTGCGACGAGCTTTGGAACCGGGAGACAAAAAGCTCCCGGATCGTGAGGGATCACGCGCTTCGCGAGTTCACGTTCCTAAAAAAGGGGGGCTGTCGGATCATCGAAGGGGTGGAACGATCATCCGCCGAGGATGGAGAGAACGACAAGATCATCGTCCGGACCCTGGCGGACATGCGCAGGAAGGGAAAGAGACCGCCGCTTCTGATCACTGCGGATGCCGCCGTTGAGGCGATCTGCGATCTGGAGGACGTTGAGTATTTCCGGCTGCATTACCCCGATCCGGGGGACGCCGCCTCCTGCGCCTTCGGCCAGTTTCGGAACCTTGTCCACTCCATGTCCTCGGTGTTCGGGGCCGTAATGATAGGTCCGGTGCTGGTGTTGGGAGAGTACCGGGGAAAGAAAGATCCCGAGGACATGAAGCTCCGGTTCCAGGACCCAAGGGCCGGCGAGGAGTTCTCCAGGGAGCTGGGGGTTTGCAGGAAACTCAACGAAACGGGTATCGTGAAATGATCATACCCTGATCTCTTTGTTTAGTTCAGGCATCATCAGGTCGATCGGTGTCGAAAGGGTCGAATTGATATTGCTTATCATGTCCCTAAACAGCTTTGGCTCCGGGGTGTGTATCGGGATCAGGACCTTCGGTGCGATCTTGGTGATCAGTTCCTCCAGTTCCTTTCCCGACGCGTGACCCGAGACATGGGCCCGTCTTATCCTCGGTCTTATCTTTTCGCAGTTCGGTGTTTGACAGTTATCGGGTATCCTCGGGTCTCCAATGTCGTAGTCGATTCCGAAGGTATCCAGCCAGTTGATCAACCTCTCCTCGTCCAGTTCCATGTCATCGTTGAAGGGAGAGCAGACCGCCTTTATGAACCGGCTGTTGGGTATGCAGTATCCACCTTTGTTCTGATCGAGGGAGACCATGTCGAACAGCTCCTTCAGATCGTAGAAGGAGAACATCATCACGTACCTGCCTGGATCCTTTGCGATATCTCCTGCGGTTATCCCATCGTGATAGTAGACCATCCTGTCAATGAGGGTCGGATCTCCCCGGCGGCCCCATTCAAGGTCATCGGATATCTCGTGCCTGGCCTTCGAGTAATCTGAAGGAGAATAGGTCAGGCTCTCCTTTCGTTTCAAAAAGACCTTCACATCATCCGGCAGGTCCGTTCCAAGCCTCTTTAAAAGATATGCAAGCTTTCCGCTAATGATGAATGTCCTGCCTGTTTTCCTCGCAGCTTTCAGGATGGTCTCGTAGCGGGTTATGTCCTTCCAACCGAAATCTATGAAGACAACACCGTCGGTTCTTCTGATATCATCGGTTATCATCCGTTCTACATCGGTTTCGAATATCGGGTTTCTGGAATCGATCCTGGTCCCCTCGCAGATCATTATGTCCACGTCGCTTCCTATCTTGTTGACGTATTCATCTATCGTCCTGTTGTGCACACCGCTGAAACGGAGGTCCCCGGTGTAGAGGATCGTCTTGTTCTCCTCTGGCAGGGTCAGCAGGTAGCTGCAGGCGCCGTGCAGGGAATGGTCGACGAAGATAGGTTTTACCCTGAACCCGTCAAGCTCGAACTCCTTCAGATCGCTGACGGTGTGGCATGGTCTTTCCGTCTCATCCTCGGATTTCACCCGCGGGCTGTTTGGGAAGGTTGATGTGGGGCCGCTTTGAGAGACCCTGTTCACCTTTGTGTTCAGGGCGCCTATGCTGAACTGGGACGTTGTCACGTTGTCAATTGTCTCCATTATAGTTTTGGTGGTCTCGGTGCAGTACACGCTGATGTCCGTGTGCAGGTACTTGATATCCCCCACGTGGTCCAGATGGGCGTGGGATATGAGGACCGAATGGAAACGTGGCTTTACATTCTCGTCGTAGGTGTTTAGATCGAAAGGAAGCTCGAAAAGTTCGGAATCCATGTCAATGACCCTTCCGAACAACGATCTCACCGAGGTCAATATACCCTCATCATCCTCGAATTTGAGCTGCTTTTCATCATATGTGTTGTCCAGGACCGGCAGCGCGCCGATGAGGAGCTTGTCCCTCATCTTCGACTTGGTCTTGGGAGAGAGGAACTCTGCGAAGAACTCTCCCTCGTAACCCATCCTGGTTCCAAAGTCCAGCATGATGCCTGAGCCGTTATCTGCTTCGACAAGGATCTTGTTGCCCCCGACCTCGCCCTTGTCGACATCCTTTTCGGTCCCGCCGTAAACTGTTATTTTGGCCATTCTCCGACGCTCCGTCTTCCATTGGTCATTATTCTGTATGTATTTCTTCCTTTCACTGTTTTAACATGTTTCAAACAGTTTCCGGCTATTGATAAGTAACGTTGTCCTCATCCGGTGGGCCATGAACGATGAAAGGGGCCCCGGAGGCAGGGTATCCGGGGGTATGTGCGACTTTCTGCGCGGCTTTGTTGAGATAGCCCGTGAAAACGACAACCGCTTGGTTTCCGTTGAGAAGGACGGTGTCAGGTTCTCCTTCGAGGAAGGGAAGGACGGCTTCGTCCAGGTGATCATAACGGGAAGGTACTTCGGTCACAAGTTCAAGGTCTACCCCAACCGCCGCGACGATGTGGAGTACTACAGGTGGAACCCGGAGAACATGGTTTCCTCGCCTTTGAAGAAATCTTGAAATTCGATCCAGGTGTTCGTTACGATGATGAAAGACAGGTCCGCAACCCGGCTCAGCAGGTACATGTCCTACATCCTCCGCCACCACGCCCGCTCGCTGGGGCTGGATATGGACCCGGATGGGTCTGTCGATGTGGAGGACCTGCTGGTCCTGCTGCAGAAGCGGTTCGGTCGTGTGGGGCTGCGGGATGTTGAGCACGTCGTTGCCACCTCGGACAAGCAAAGGTTCGAACTCATCGACGGTCGGATCAGGGCTACCTACGGACACAGCCTGGAGGTCACGGTGGAACATCCAACCGTCGTGCCGCCGGAGGTTCTCTTCCACGGTACCACGACCCGCGCGCTGGACGGTATCCTCCGGGACGGGCTGAAACCGATGGGTCGCCGGATGGTGCACCTGTCCGGGACCGTGGATGATGCAATTGCCGTCGGGAGGAGGCGACAGAGCGACCCCGTGGTGCTGGTGGTCCATGCCGGAAGGGCTCACCGGGACGGGGTGGTCTTTTCGCGCTCGGGCAGGGTGTTTCTGGCCGAGAACGTGCCGCCGGGTTATATCGGCCTTCTGGAACAGAAGACCCATGACGGCCAAACGATTGAACGGTATTCGGAGGTTACGGAATGAAAGACAGGTTCGAAGAAAATCACGGTCATCTGCTCGATGCCCTGAGGAGCGGAAACGATATTGAAACGGCCGATGCGCTGATAGCGCTCGGGGAGGCATTCATCACAGAGAAAACGATCCCTTCCGGATACGTCAGAGAGGTGATAGGGATACTTCGCTCCGAAAGAGCCCCCGGTTTGAAGATACTGGCAATCACTGTTTTGTTCCACGAACCCTGCGAAAGCTTCCCGATGCTCAGGGACGACTGCATTCTGTTCGGCCGGGTTCTCGACGATATCCGACGATCACCCACCGAGGACAGTGGCTTGAGGGATATGGCAAAGTTCATACATCGTCTTGATTTGGCCCATGGCCGGGATGGCAGGTCTTTCCGCCGCTGGTTTGTGGATTGATATCTTTTCGGTTTGATTCGGATTCAAACAATTTTGCGGCAACCATGACTTGGCTCTCTGCGTGATTGTCTTCAGGCACTGCCATGCCGACCGCAACCGCCATCGAGGTCTTTGACCGGGACTCTGAGCAATTTTCTCTACGGACCGAAGCCGCACCCGTCCCGGACCGGGCCGTGCCCTGCGCCGCTTCCCTGAACTCCCTGTCGCGGGCACCCGCCATGGTAAGGGACGATCTCATCCTGGACGAACTGAAGATATTGAATACCGCATCGGTCAGGTCCACCAAGCGTATTAGGGAGCTGAAGTTCGTCGGGTACCTCTCCTGGATAGAGTCCCGTCTCTCCGAGATGGTCGTGAAAGGGGAGAGTCTTCGCCTGGACATCCTCAGGGAAGTGAAGGTCGACATCGACGAGGTGTTCTCCAGGTATCTGGACGAGCTCCGGTCATTTATCGGTGCTGCCCGGAACCTTCGCAGCAAGGTGGTGATCGAGACGCCCGGATGAATCCTGCCTCGGACACTGTGGCCGCCGATTCTTCTTGGCGGCCACTTTCGTCCACCCCCGGTCCCTTTATTTAAGTGAGTTTTTTTGAATGTGGATAAACATGAATACCAGTGGTGATGTCTGTTCTGAAGATCCTTCGGCTGATCGTTATCCTTTGGGGAATAGTGGAAATAATGCCGGAGTACTTATTAATAACTACGCTAATACTTCCACCGTGATGGAAAAAAAGATCAATTCCACGGAGATCGGAATAATCCGATCTTTAACCGAGAACGAACGGTCGGTCACCCAGCTTGCCCAAGAGCTGGACCGTTCCCTTTCCTGGATATCGGAATGTGTCGGGCATCTTAGGGCACTGGGATTAGTTGAAACTCAAAAAAGGGGCCTTACGGTCTGGGTGATGCGCGGGTCGAGCAGGGCAGCTATGGACCTATCGCTCGTGATGATTGAAAGCCCGAACCTGAACATCGAGGCGATCTTTGAGGATTCCGGTCTTGTGGTCCTGCCCCTGCTCTTGAAGCCTGGTGCAACTCCGGTCGAGGTGAACCGGAAGACCGGCATCTCCCTGAGGACCATCAGAAAGATGATCAAGAAGTGGAGAGGAATGGGAGTGGTGCTCCGGGGCGGTTCCAGGGGGGTGTATCTTGTGAACCCCGTTCATGGACATCTTATTTCTTTTCTGGAAAGCCACATCTCCCGGCTCAACCAGGCCTATCTGGCCGAGACCGTTCCGAACGGGCTGATCGTGTGGCAGGGGAGGGATGAGTTCATCTTCTCTGTAGATTTCGGGAGCGGTCCTGACGGATTTTTCAAGGCAGGTCCTTCCAGGCTGGATGAGCTTGGGTGTGATATCTTGTCATCGAGGGATTATTTCTATCACGATGCCGCCCCCGCCGAGATATGCAAGGAGGAGGCGCTGGTCCAGACCTATCTTCTCGAGAAGACCAATCCCAGGGTTGTCCGGTTGATCAGGGAAGATCATCTGGATTTGGATGTTTTCATCAAATATAGTGAAAAGTACGAGCTGCGTGATGAGCTGTCATGGGTGGTGGATGAACATGCTTGAGAGGAAGAAGTTCGAAATATCCACCCTGACCGATGTGGTCTCCGATATATCTGAAAAACTGGAATCAACGGTCGATGCCTACCTGATAGGCGGTTTTGCCATGATACAGCATGGCGCCAAGGTCTCCACAAAGGACATCGACGTCGTCTTTGGGTCGGCTGCTTCCAAGGACAGATTCGAATCCGTGCTGTTCGAGATGGGGTTTGAGAAGGTCAAGGTGTTCTCCGGGCCTTACGAGAAGATGGAGGCGTCAGCCATTCTGCAGGGGCCGGGTGGGATGCGGTTCGATGTCTTCGTGAAGGTCGTATGCAACTGTCTTTCCCTGACCGATGGCATGAAGGAAAGGGCTCGGCTCCTTTCTCTTGAAGGGAATCTGAACATGCACGTTCTGTCCCGCGAGGACATCTTTCTTTTCAAGAGCGTCACCGGTCGTGACGACGACCTGGCAGACATGGCCGCCCTGTCCGGATACGGTCTGGACTGGGATGTCATTGATGAGGAGCTCAAGAACCAGGATGACCACTGGCACTGGTTGACGCATCACTATGTAAAACTGACCGAACTTGAGCGTGTGCACGGGGTTGCATCTCCCCTGATCGGGAGATTGCGCAGAGATGCTGAGATCGCCGCCGGGATCGCCGTCCTGCTCCCTCATTTGAAAGACAGTTTGAATGTTGTGTATGCTTCCCAGCTGATGAAGGACGATGAAGAGTTTTCCTCGGCTGTTTTGGAAAAGATGGTAGAACTCGGTCTTGCCGAGAAACGCCAATATTCCTATTATCCCAAGTGATGAATGGTCCCCCGGGCAATTCGGTTTTACCATTTCTCAAACAATTTTAATCAGATGTTATGTTGGTTTAAGATGATGTATCATTTCCATGACGGATGACAGATCGGATCTGGTGGATAGACTGGAGCACGTTGCCAGGGCATACGACCTGGAGCTGTGCTCCGAGAGGGAGAAGATATTCGATTCCATTTGTGCAAAGGACGGTTACTGCCCCTGCCGAAAGGGGAGGGAAAGGGAGAACATCTGCCCCTGCGCGACCATGCTTTCCGATGTTGCCAGGAAGGGGAAGTGTAAATGTGGGCTCTTCGTCGCTCGGGACAGGGAGGTTCGGGACGAGATCCGGTACATGCTTGATACCTCAAGGACACTCGAGGAGATCATCGAGGATGTCGAGAAGGACTTCTTGGAGAACGTGCAGGTGAGGCCGGCCAGGGCGCTGTACCTTTCCGCGATCGGCCGGAAGCTGCTCGATGCCCGACGGGAGATGTCCAGCGGGAGCAGGGCGTACAATTTTGTTGAAGGGCTGGACCGGGAAGATGTCTTTCGGGTCCTGGAGATACTGGAGGCGGCGGAAAGGATGCCGCATCTTTCGAACCTGTTCGGCGAGGTCAGGTACGGCATGGGCAAGGAGCACGAGGAGCTCCTGCTGGAGCTCATCGGGTCCGGGATCCTCGATTACCGGTTGGAGGACATACTGGATTCGGAGACGGTCCTCAGGGTAAAACTGGTGTCCCGGTCGAAACCGGTTAGGGACATGGCGGTTTCGGGCAAGGTGACGGTTGTTGATTTCTACGCGTCCTGGTGCGGCCCCTGCCAGGAACTTGGTGATTTCCTTTTGGGACTGGACGACCCGGACGTTCACGTGGTACGGGTCGATGTTGATTCGGAGCAGGAGCTCGCCTGCGAGATCGGTGTCGAGGCCGTGCCTGTTGTGGTGATCTTCGATGCCTCGACCCGGCCGTTCACTGTTTTGAACGGGTACGACGGCCCTGACGAGATGCTGCGGACCATCTCCTTTGCAAAGGAGAGGACCGGGGAGGTGCCGCTCAAATGAACGCCGGTTTTCGACAGCCGGTGCGGACCGAGATGGCCGCGGTACAGGCGCTGGAGATCGACGGGGAGCACCCCGTGATCCTCGGCTACATCGCCCGGGAGCTTTGGCGTCTCCAGCGGGACGAGGAGGCCGGGGATCACCTGCTTCGCGCCATGCGATTGGTGCCGGAGTCGTTGTCCACACGGGTCATGGTTTCAAGGGGATGGTGAGATGAGACCGACCCACGTGCATCTGGACATAGTGATGAAGCCGCATTACGTGACCGATGAGGACATCCACAGAGATATGGAAAACGGCGGCCAGGAGGTCGAAGTGGAGGCTTTCGAGTGCACGAAAGGGGAAGGCAGGGGCTGCATCAAGAAAACAATAAGGTTCAACCCGTACATCTCCGATCCCGATATAGGTGACATTGTCGATATCGTGATCGATCACGGCGGGATCCTGGAACGGTTCTTCGACAGATATCTCGTGATCTCCGCCATGGTGCCTCTGGAAGGAGCGGACGACCTCTGCGATCGGCTGATGGACACCGGAAACGTGGATGATATTCACCGCGGTCTTCTCTTCGAGGAGGTCGGGTACCGCTGTTTTATCAAGAGATGGTTCAGGGCGGTTTCCTCCACCGATCCTGTTGATGAACAGTTGAACCATGAGGCCTTGAAGGTCGGGGGATCGGTTCGTGCCGAGTGGAGGATCCGCAGGCTTGTGGATGTTCTCCGTCCCAGGGGCGAGATACACTGTATCCAGGCCATGGAGGACCTGGTCGAGATGGGCCCGGACGCCGTTGAACCGCTATGCCAGGCGCTGCTCGAGGATACGGAGCCAGGTCCCCTTCCGAGAAGACACATCGTGTGGACCCTGGGCCAGATAGGTGATGTACGCGCCGTTGACCCTCTCCTGGAGTTCGTGGGCCGTTCGGGGTCCGGTGCCGTTGCTGTCATGGCAGCCCCGTCCCTTGCAAGGATCGGCGAGCCGGCGCTGAAGAAGCTGGTGAAAGCGCTTTCCGACGTTGAAGATGACGTGGTCAGCTGCGCTGCGATCGCGCTCGGCATGATCCGGGACGATCGTGCAGTTGATCCTCTTTTGAAGGCGCTTTGTCATGACAGCGAGGACGTGCGCGGCCATGTCATCACCGCCCTGGGTCTCATCGATGATCCCGTTTGCGTCGAACGGCTTGTGGAGATGGTTCGGAATGAAGACATCCCCAACCGGTCAGCTGCCTTCAGCGCCATGGGAAGGTCGGCCCTGAGGAACCTGCTGAAGTTGCTTGACGACCCTGACCCCGATATCCGCCGCGGCGCCGTGGAGACCCTCGGCCGCATCGGAGATGTGTCGGTGGCCGGGAGGCTTAGGGAAAGGCTGTCGGACGGTGACAGGTATGTCAGGGCCGGTGCGGCCCGGGTGCTGAATGCCTGGGGAGAAGATGTTAGGGAAGATCGAAGCTGAGGTGTGAAAATGGATGTTGTTGACGTTGTGAAGTACTGTCTGGAACCGGTCGTTTCCCGGCCGGAGATATTCCAGGTGTCCTGCGACCGGGGGTTGAAGGCCGGCATGAAGATCGAGAAGTGGATTTTGGTGGAGATGACCGCCCGGTTGAAGGAGCTGGTGTCTTCCGGGAAGCTTGACGCCTGTGAAGGCGAGCACAAGTATCCGATCAAGAAGACAAGTCGGTACGAGCACTGCGACCTGTGGTGGAGAACTGGTGGTGTGGAGCACTGGCTGGAAGTGAAGACGAAAGGGTTCGACCTGCTCGGCAATATAGACAGGTACGAAAATTCCCTACGGGACCTGGACAAGGTGAAAAGGTTGCGACACAGCGACGTGTTCCATCACCTCACCCTCGATATATCGCTCCAGTCCGGGCAGGAGCCAGTCGTTCGGGCCAGGTTCTCGCAGCTCTTCGAGGGGACCGGCATGGTAATCGAGGACGTGCTGTTTTACGACACGTGGCCGAGACAGCAGATCGCCTGCTGCATTGCCACGCTGCGGAGGTGAGCTTTCGTGTATATCAAGGAGCTGGAGCTTACGGATTTTCGGAGCTTCCGCGGGACGCACAGGGTATGTTTCTATCCCGGTCTGAACGGGATCATCGGTGCCAACGGGGCCGGGAAGTCAAACCTGCTCGAAGCGGTCAGGTTCGCTTTGGAACCGTCGTACGGGATCTATCACGGTCCCCGGGAAGGGCTGGTGTGGAAGGACGGGGCCGGAAGGTGCTCGGTCACGCTCACACTTTCAAGTGTTTGTGGGAAGAAGGGAGACGTAACCCTGCGCAGGAGTTTATCGCTGGCCGGGGAACCTGGGAAATCGCCCAGGACCTATCTCCACGTTGACGGGAACAGGTGCAAGCTATCCGAATACCATGAGATGATACGTTCTCTTTGCCTCTCAGATTTCGATGCGTTCTGCAACATCGATGATGATCTGGGCATCAGGAGGATGAACGTTCTGCAGGATGTTCTGCTCCGCAAGAGCGGGGTCGCCGGCAAGAAGATCAGATCCCTCTGCATCGGAAAGGACATCATGAACGTTGAACGTCATTTCATGGTCAAAGCGCAAGAAGAGATCCGGAAAACAATCAAATTGAACAACCAGTCCGAGGATTTCGGCGAGTGCGAACGGATAGGGGAAATGATCAATGCCGTTTCGGAGAGGATGAACGGGATGGACGAGAGGATAGCCGGGCTGGAACGGTTAAAAATGGATGGCGTCAAACAGGAGATTTCCAGGTTCATGGAGCTTGCCGCCCCGATCCATTCATCGATGACCGGAGGTTGGAGGATGCGTCTGGATATCGATGAAGGAGAACAGCTTCGCGCTTTTGCTTGCCGCCCCGGCGGCAGGGAGATGGGGTATGATTTTTTGTCTGCGGGTGACAGGATGCAGTTCTTGCTTTCCATCGCTCTGGCTCTGGGGAAGTTCAGAGAACACCCTGTTTTGGTATTTGATCAAGTTGACTGGTACCTGGACCGTACCAGGGCAGACCGGGCCGGTGCGGAGCTGAAGAAGGCCGGCACTGAAAGGCAGATCATCATGGTATCCATGAGCAGGGCGTCGATCCGGCACGCGGATTCCGTCTTGGGAGTTACCATGGGAAGGGACGGAGGGTCGGAGGCCGTTGGCGGTGCGGCCGGGATTGCGGAGGAGGACCGTGACGAAGTGCGAGCTTTGTAAGAGACGGGCGCCTGAGCAGGTTGTTGAGTCCTGCTGCTGCGGTGCGGTTACGATGCATCCCCGGTGCTTTGAGGGGTATCGGTCGGAGGTGAATTCCTCTGCCGAGGTCTGTTCGGAATGCGGTGCTCTTGTGTGCGGGTCGGAGGACTGCTGCTCGCTGTGCAATAAGTGCATGAGGATGTTTTGCGTTGACTGCATGAATGATCATGAATGTGTTCGAGTGAGTGGATCATGAACCTCCTCTTCCTCTGCAACCAGAACGAGAACAGAAGTCTCACCGCGCACCACCTCTTCGAGGGGAAGGTCCCTCATGATATCAGATCCTCGGTAATGAGTCTGCGGCTCACTACCGGTATCCTTCAGTACCCTACGGGTACAGAACGACAGCCGGGTTTTATTCGGAGAAGACACCCGTCACGAAGGAGATCCTTCAATGGGCGGACGCGATCTTTGTGTTTGAGGAGGCGCATGTTGACAAGTTGAAAAAAGAGTGGCCGGATGTGTGGTTTGAAAAGAGGGTTATTTGTTTGGATGTGGAAGATGTTTATAGGTACATGCAGGATGAGTTGGTGAGGGTGGTGGAGGAGAGGATGGGAGAGTGGTGGGGTGTTTTAGAGTCTTTGTAGATAAGATCGAAGGTCCATTATTCCGTTCACAGAGCGGTCGATATCCAATGTTTCAAAATATTCTCTGTTCTGTTCAATGTACTTAGACAGTCTACTATAGTCTCCAGATGATCTTTCAAATAAACTATGGATGTCAGTGACAACGAGGAACTTTGTTCTCTTTGTAATTTTAAAACTTGTTCTTAGTGTAAACGATGCATGCCTCTTTCTAATTCTATCGACACATGCCGGGCCGTTAACATCTACGGATGTTCCGTACTTCACTCCTGAGATGAAATTCCCGTACTCTTCACCTTCGAATATATCAAAGATGTCACGTTTGATATTGGGAGGTGCGTTTGGAATCCAGGCCCATTTGACCTCGATGACAAGTATGACCTTTCCATATCTTGGATCGACTACAATGACGTCGGGGTCCTTCTTATGTGATCCTCTGCTGTGTTCTCCATCGATGAACAGAGCAAGGCTGTAAAAGGTTCTGTTACTATCTTCTTCTATCCTTTGATAGATCTGTCCTGAGTTGCCAGCCGTATAGGTCCCGACATATGTATCAAGATCGTGTTTAATCTCCTTTACAATATCTTCTATCTTAAGGGAAATGTCGATGTGCTTCTTTGCCTTCAGTTCTGGTAAATTGAACTTCTGTTTCAGCACATCATGATAGAGAGTTGAGTCATCGGTATCATCGTAGTATTCATTTTCTAATAGTTCTCCTCTAATAGGGGATTTGGATATATACCGTTGATATGCAGTTAGTGCACATCCTTCATATTCTCCTTCAGGTGTATCTAGATACTGGACCTTTACATGTGGATCTATAGGATGCAGCTGTCCTCCCCATCGGAATTTATCATTGACCATCTCCCCATCGACATCACAAGTCTTTTTTTTTCCGAACTTGAAACAGAAATCTCTTCTCTTCATTCGAATTTTAAAATGATCGCTCATTAAATCACCACTAACAAAGAGCTAGATGATCAACGAAAATAAAAATGGTTCGGGAGTGGCAACATTCGGATTTCGTTATGAAAACACTCGCATTTCGGTGACGAGGTAGCACTCGGATTTCGTAAAGAATCAAGTCGATATGTGTGCTTAGCGCTCGAATTTTGTTGACGAGATTCGAGGGGTAGTGTGACGTTGGAATGGGGGATTTATCGTTGGGATGATGGTTTTTGCCCAACTTCGACACTTGTTCCAGCTGAGCTGCCGGGAAATCGTATTTGACAGACGTGCCGAAGGGTTGGTCTTGTTCCAGGGTCACCCTTGAGACCGGATAGGTAATCCGGTTTGGCTATGGAGTTTTGGCTGTTACACGATATAATATGTCTTCGGGTGCTTCGCACCTGAACCACCTCACGAACATCGCATGTCCCCGGGACGTTATATGAAATCATGGGCGAAATCAGAATAATTAATATGGGCATTGGATAATACGAAAACCATACAATGATAAGGTGAAAACATGGGAAAAATTGAAGAAGCCTTGATAAAAATGGGCATTAAACAACAAGATGTATCAATTGTTCTTGAGCTTGTTCCAAAAACATTGTTTAATTTCGAACATAACTATAATATTAATGACCTGAAAAAAATGTTTGAGACCCTTACTTATATCAATAACACTCAAGAAATGCGAAAAACGGGAGTTTGGATAGAAGATTGCCCCAATCAGGATTCGCTTGATACTTTGTCTACATTTAAGTTAATAGATCAAAGTAAATGGAATGGTGTTCCTGTTGTGAAAACAACTAATGATGGAGAAATACTTTCAAAAGCGATTGTAAAGCAAACACTTGATTTATCAGCTTTAAAAGAATTGTTTTCCGCCACCCCAGAGATTATATTGTTTATCATTAAAAACTATGAAGATACGAATGATGGTAAAATATTCCCCCTCGTTTATGAAAATAATTCCTATGTTGAGGGGGGCATTCCGCAAAATTTTTTAACATCACTACCGGACTATAATAAAAAATGTTTTGACCTATGCAAAGCCTTTTTCTCGAAAGCTATAGAAAAAGGAGGTGCATGTATTGCTACGTATTATCAATCTCAGTTGAAAGGCAATAAACATGGTGATAAGTATTACGTATTATATGAGGAAACACGCGAAGCTATTCATGAGAGTATCCCCAAAGAATTAGAAAATAATCTCAATGGAATAAAAGATAATTTATTTTCTCTTGAATTCCTATTCAAATACAATCCTGATACCTATAATGGATTAGGAAAATTTTCCCATATTGAAAAAAATATATTATCATACCTCAAAGATTTAAAAAATAATATCATTTCATCAAAAGACTTATTCACCTCTGGATTTTCAAGTCAAATGCCATATATGATACGTGATCCTGACGCATATAAAACAAAGGTTTTGAAATTTGAAAAGGAACTTAACAAGCAGATTTCAGATTTATTTTCTGGTGTGGATGTTCAAAAACCATCGAAGAAAACAGAAGAAGGAAAAAAACCAACAAAACAACCGCCCAAAACACCCGATGAAACACAAGAACATCCTAACCAAGAACCAGAGATACCAGATAAAAATACATCCGGTGAATTAAAAGAATTGAAGCCAATACTTGTGGGGTTTGAATGCGGAACTGGAAAACGGATTGATATCACACCCGCACATTTATTTATTTCAGGAGTAACTCAAAAAGCCGGTAAAACAACAACATTAGAGGCATTAATACACAGAAGTGGTTTTTCTGCAATATCATTTGTAACCAAACCAGATGAGAAATGTTTTGAGAATGGACACCAACATCTGCCTTTCTTTTCCGAAGATGTTAAATGGAAAGAATTAGAGGGGCTTTTTCAATCATTACTTGGTGGTGAAAAAACAACATCGCTTCGAGCTAAAATCATCACCTTATGCAAAGAAGAAAAGTTATCATCAGTCTTGAATAAAATAAATGATGAACTAAACAATGAGAAAGTAAAACAAGAAGATAAACTAATTCTTATCAAAACGTATATCGAAGATGTTTTTGAGCAATTAGAAAATGTCGATTATACATCGGAATTAAAACTGAAAGATGGTATAAATATCATGGATCTTCAAAATGTTGGAAAGGAATTGCAAAGTTATATTATCAACGGTGTACTAAAAGAGATACTTAACCATAGGAAAGATACCATCGTTATTATTCCTGAAGCATGGAAGTTTATTCCACAATCTGGTGGTTCTGCATGTAAAAAATCTATTGAGGAATTAATTCGACAAGGAGCAAGTAACCACAATTTCTTGTGGTTTGACTCACAAGATATAGCAAATGTCGATAAAAAGATTTTAAAAAGCGTATTTCTATGGATACTGGGTCTGCAGACTGAAACAAACGAAGCTCAACATACAATTAAACAAATACCATTAAGTAAAAAGAAACGTCCAACTGAAGATATTATTATGACTTTACATATTGGTGAATTTTTTGTGTGCGAAGGAACTAACGTTAATAAAACATATGTAATGCCAAAATGGATGGAAGAATCAAAAGCGCAAGAAAATGCAAAAGGAGAACAAATATTTCAAAAATAAATATGCCCAATTGAGTAGAGATTTCGCCCATGGCTCAAAGGTCACTTCGTGTCCTTGCCTCGGGATTATGCCCTCGGTCGTAAAACACGCGGCTATCTGGCTTCGGGGGTTGCACCCCCAATTTCGCTACCCGGAGGATTGGTTTTGTGCCGGGATCACCGTTGAGACCGGATAGGTAATCCGGTTTAGCTATGGCGTTTTGGCTGTTACTTGATATCAGAGGTTAAATAACAAAATGGGTAAGATAAAACGAAGGGCATGCGGCTTTTGGAATCTGGATTATTTCATGCTGAAGATAAAATGGGCATGTGGATTGATGCGGGAAAATGTCTCCTAAACATGGAGAAGGGGCAAAAAACAATATTCTTAGTTCTTATTCTCAAAAACAGCTGTGATCATCATGGAAGATATGGATAACAGAGGGACGTTCAGAGGGAACTATACCCTACATGACGGACTTTTTACAAAAGGAGATTTTTCTCAAAATCATATGAAAAGAATCGAACAGTATTTAGGCAATCAAAGGATCGTCCTTTTTTATCCAGGTACTTCTAGGGACATATTCACCCCTATGAGATATCTGAAAGGAATGATCGATGAGTTCTTTTTCAATGATAATGACCCTCGGGTCAAAGAAGAGATGGAAGATGGCTCATTTCAAGAGCATTTGATCAACAATGGATTTAAGATAATCGAATATAGCACCGTAAAGGAAAATGGTGTAGATATCACTAGATATCTTCTTGAACATGGAACTAAACGGATCAAGTTCAATTATTATCATTGCAGTTGGGAATCTGCACTTTCTCTGTTCTTAAAAAATGAAATAAAGATATCTTTTCTATATTTATACGGAATAGGATATGAAGGAGGTTCCAAGTTTATTGATGCTTACAAATGCGATAGAAGGTGTGGTTCTTATGAATGTACTGAAAATGACAGAGAGAACCTGCAAAATGTACTCACTAAACGTTTCGTAGCAATTCACGAAGGTCAGGTGAATTATATAGACATGGACCAATACAATTTCAATTGGAAATATCAGATCAATGATATTAATTTGAACTTAATATTGAGAGATATCACATGTCAAGCTGATGAGGAGGATTTTGATGGTCTGATCATGTCTCAAAAATATTATGATGATTGGGAGGATTTTGCACAGAATGAAGAGAGCGAAAAGGAACTAATCGAAAGGTATCGTTCTCGAACTATCATCAATACGGATTGGCCAATATCAAATTCATATGAATATATGAAGAAATTATTAGAGACTTGTAAACAAAAGAAATGGTGTCGAGTTGCCACAACCGAGTTTGGGGATGAGTATGAACATTATATTTTGTTTAAAGCAATAAGCGAATGGGACGATAAATATCCAAAGAACATATCGATCGTTTTTGAAGAGCCTTATGAGTTTTTGGATCTCCAAGATGGTTCTATAGAATATCTAAAGGACTGAGCGAAAAAAGAAATAGTTTGGGGACCCCCAACATTCGAATTTAGTCGTAATACCATTCGAATTTCGTGTTCGAGCTAACATTCGGATTCTGAACAAGAGTGATGTATGAATTCGAATGGTCCATTCGGATTTCGATGGTGGGATTCGAATGGAGGTGCGACTTTGGAATGGGGGATTTATCTCAAAGATGATGGCTTTTAAGGAGATGTGCCGGATGTTTGTTGGGTGGGTGGTTTGGGGGTGGTACAAAACTAGTCAAAGGTTTTCGGTGGATGGATATGGAAAAAATGGGCCCAAAAAACCGATATCCCTAACTTCGCCAGTTGAATAGATAAGTGAAAGCTACGTTAGGTATTTTTGGGTAAAAATATGCCAACAAACGTAGCTTTCAGTATAGGTAACCTTGCATTGATAGAAAAAGCCGACGGTCTGCTC
>Ga0272441_10001430_pt1 | contig 50949 bp, 40 predicted proteins | sample SSMProp6N_FD_193582 | JGI IMG/M metagenome (GOLD analysis project Ga0272441, IMG submission 193582) | Marine sediment archaeal communities from Little Sippewissett salt marsh, Falmouth, MA, United States - SSM-Prop-6N | ecosystem: Environmental > Aquatic > Marine > Wetlands > Sediment ... | reverse complement strand
CCACTCGGGCCAAAACGCGATACTCAAATCTTTCCAACACCGGTATGGGCAACTTGTGCTGCAATCTGACAGATTGTCTAAATGAAAACGCGGTCGCCTTCTGAGACAGCCTCTTTAGCCGGGGCGTCACAGCGGCCACAACGTCAAGAGGGCGCTTTTAGCGCCCTTCTCCAGCGCTTTAGCTTTTCTTGAATAATATGCGGGCGTTAATTCTTCTTCCTGTAGACTTCTCTTCGATGACCTACTTTAACAACAGTAACGCGCCGCCTGTCGTCGTCTACTTCGTAGAGTATGCGATGCGCGCCTTGCCGGATTCTGTAACGGTTCTGAGCGGTCAGCTTCTCAGCGTGGTGGCCGCGAGGCTCATCAGCCAATGCATCAAAAGACTCTAAAAGGCGAGCCACGTCCTTGTCGGGAATTGCCCGGAGATCCTTGCTCACGGACTTCTTGAACGCCAGCTTATATTTTTCCATGCGCCTTGAGGTCTTTTAGGAGGGCTTCATAGCTCATGGTGGGCTCGTTCGCGCGTTCGTCAAAAGCGGCCAAATCTTCCTGATCTTCCTGAAGAGACATCCGCACAGCGTCGTTCACCAGCTCTGACAGGGTTTGCCGCGTATGAGCCGCTTTCACCCGCAGTGCCCGATGAAGATCCGGATCAAAATAAACTGTAGAACGCTTTGATTCCATATTGTCACCTCCATCAGGAATTTTAGCATCAAAATGTTTTAATGTCCAACACGCCCAATGCAGAAGCTGCCCCAAGTTAGTTCTTATCCGGCTTATAAACCAGGCTTAACCGAAGATGGGATTCAGCTTCTGGGCTTCCGCTTCGAGTTGGGCCGTCTCTTCTTCTGTGACTGGCCTGAAATTTTCCGCCATATCCAGAGCGAGGCGGAAAAGCGATTCTTCACCGGGTGAGACGCAGGCCGTCACCGGCTGGCTGAGCGCCCAGCGAAGCCCAAGCTCGGCTTGTTTGCGCTCGATGAGAGGTTCGTACCACGCCTTCGGAAACTCGTTGCGGCGGGGATGGTTTTCGCACCAGTTCTGGCGCGCCATGGCCTTGAGAACGAGCCGCGCGGCCCCTTTTTCCTGAGCGCGCTTCATAACTTCGGGGCCAAAGCCGTTCTTGTACCAGCACGCGAAGTTGAACGGAAAGAGAACCGAATCGAAGTCGAACTGGTCGAGCGCATACAAAGCCGCTTCCGTGGAGTGGGCGGAAAAGCCGATGAACCGGACCTGCCCGGCCTTCTGCCGCTCCCGGATCATGTCGAACACGCCGCCTTTTTGGAAAACCGCCTGGACATCCTTTTCCACGTCGGCGAGGGCGTGGAGCTGGTAGAGGTCGAAATAGCCGGTGCGGAGCAACTTCAACGATTCTTCAAACTCGGCTTCGGCCGTTTTCCGGTCGCGTTTCTCGCTTTTACAGGCAAGGAATACGTCTTTCCGGTAAGGTTCAAGCGCGGGCCCAAGCTTTTCCTGAGCGTCGCCGTAAGTAGGCGCCACATCGAAATAGTTGACGCCGCGCTCGACGGCTTCTCCCACGACGCGGTCCGCATGCGCCTGTTCGGCGTCCATCACAACGATGCCGCCAAAGCCGATGATTGAAAGCTCAACTTTGGTATTGCCATACGGGCGTTTAAGAAGACCGTTCATGAAGAACTCCTTTCCTGCAATTCATGCTGGCATTATGCCGCTGCAACGAAAAGCAGGCAAGCACTTAAGAAAATTCCGGCTGACGCCTGGGCTTTGGGACGTACGCTTATAGCACGTATGAGACGCATGAAAAATGGTGAGACTTGCGCTTTGGGGGCTGGTGGTGCAAGGATAGGCGAAACGAACGCATCTGGTGGGAGGAAAACTTATGCAGCGCTACGGACAGGTGATTCGGGTGTGGCCGGAGAAACTCGAGGAGTATAAGGAGTTGCACGCGGCCGTTTGGCCGGACGTGCTGAAGAAGATCACCGAGTGCAACATCCGGAATTACTCGATCTTCTACAAGGACGGCTATTTGTTCGCCTATTTCGAGTATGTCGGCGACGATTTCGACGCCGACATGGCAAAGATGGCCGCGGACGAGACCACCCAGAAATGGTGGGCCGTGTGCAAACCGTGCCAGGCGCCCGTGGACAACCGCCAGCCCGGCGAGTGGTGGGCCAACATGGAAGAGGTTTTCCATTGCGATTGACATCCCGCGAACGCGTGCTGTCGGCGTTCGAGCATGTCGAGCCGGACCGCGTGCCGGCCTGGTGCGGTTCGTCGCCGGAGTTCTGGGACAAGGCCCGGCGGTACCTGGGCCTGGACGACGAGGGGCTGCGCGTCTGGATCGGAGACGACTTCCGCCGGGTCTACGCGGCCTACGCCGGGCCCGAGGCCGCGCTGTCGCCGGGCGCCATTTGCCGCACGCCGTTCGGGGTGGACCGCCACGGCCTGGGTTACGGCATGCCGATGTCGAGCCCGCTGGCCAATGCCACGGTCGAGCAGGTGCACGATTACGCCTGGCCCGACCCGGACTGGTTCGATCCCTCGAAAATCGTCGAAGAGACAGCCGGATACGAGCAGCAATACGCAATACTGGGCGGCGACTGGTCGCCGTTCTGGCACGACGTGTGCGACCTGCTCGGGATGGACAACCTCATGGTCAAGATGTATGAGGATCCCGAGCTGGTGGACGCGGTGTTCGAGCGGGTTGCAGGCTTTTACCTCGACGTAAACGCCCGCATTTTCGACGCGGCGGCCGATGCCATCGACATCCTGTTCATCGGCAACGACTTTGGCTCGCAGAACGGGCCGCTGGTTAGCGAGGAACTGTTCCGGCGGTACATTCTGCCGCACTTGAAGAGGTTCGTCGATCTCGGGCACGCCTACGACAAGTTCGTGCTGCTGCATTGCTGCGGCGGGTTCGCGGAGCTGCTCCCTTCAATGATCGAAGTCGGCCTGGACGGCGTGCACGCCGTCCAGCCTTCGTGCCGGGGAATGGATCTGAAAACCCTAAAAACCGAGTACGGCCACCGCATCCTGTTCAACGGCGCCATTGACTCCCACCACGTGCTCATCCAGGGAACGCCCGAGTCCGTGCGGCAAAATACCCGCGACGTGCTCGAAATCATGATGCCCGGCGGCGGGTTCGTCGCGGGAGCAAGCCACGATTGCATACTCGAAGAAACCCCCGTCGAAAACGTGCTGGCCATGTTCGAGGCAATACGCCATTACGGGAAGTACGACAGGTGAATAGCGTAGCGACAACCGTACAGCCACGGCAGCGGCGAATCTCCTTCCAAACGGTACAAACCGCAAGCGTGTTCATACTCTTAGTCGGGTTGTGTGTAATATCGTCCGTGCGCACCGAGACGTTTCTCACTTGGAGAAATCTCGTCGATAACCTACTGACCAACGCCGCGTGCGTCGGACTCATCGCTGCCGGAATGACCTTTGTGATGGTGGCCGGCGGGTTCGACCTGAGCGTGGCGTCGATCACCGCCGTGTGCGGTGTAGTGGCCGTCCTCGCGGTGACCGCAGCGGCGCCGGCGGGCGCGGGCGTGGCCATTGCCGTGGCCGTTGTGGCGACGGTCGCCGCGGGCGTTGCGCTTGGCGCGGCGAACGGGGTGCTGGTTGCCTACGTCGGCGTGAACCCGTTCGTGGTGACGCTGAGCACGATGCTCGTGTTCCGGGGAATAGCCCTCGTCCTGACGCGCGGCGGCCAGAGCATCGAAGTGCCGCCCGCCGTGCGCGACACGTTCCGCGAGTTCTACTGGGGCCGCATCTCGCTGGCCGGCACGCCCTGGCGGCTGACGGTGCCGATCCTGATTTTCGCGGCCGCTTTCGTGCTGGCGGTGATCCTGCTCAAATACACCCGGTTCGGCCATTACGTCTATGCCGTGGGCGGAAACGAAACCGCCTCCTGGCTGGCGGGCGTGAACACGGCCCGGGTGAAAACCGTGACATACGTGCTGTGCGGCGCGTCGTGCGCGATCGCGGCGCTGGTGTACACGGGCATGTCCAACACCGCGCAGGCGGCCAGCTACCAGGGCCTCGAGATGATCGTGATCGCCAGCGTGATTGTCGGCGGAACCCCGCTCGGCGGCGGCCGCGGCGGGTTGTTTTACACGCTGATCGGCCTGCTGCTGTTGTCCGTGATCGAAAACCTGCTCACGCAGTTCGGCATCACCGAAGAATACCGAAACATCGTGCGCGGCCTTATAATCCTTATTGTTGTGGCCGTCGATGTGACGGTCAGGAAAAAGACTACGAAAACGAGGGCTTAAGAATGGGCAGCAATAGGACGTATAGGACGTATGGGACCTATGCGGCGTATTTTATCGCGCTTTTGTTATGCGTTCTGCAGGGTTTGGCCTGCTTAAAATCGCCGGCGGCCGAAAAACGGCCACAAATCGGTTTCCTCATGACGCTGGACGACCCTTACTGGCAAAACATGCGGCTGGGCGCCGAGGATGAGGGCAAGAAACTCGGCGCGGACGTCACCATTCTCAACGCCAAGGAAGATCCCGTAACCCAGATCCAGCAGATCCAGGAAATGATCGCACGGCAGGCCGATGCCGTATGCCTGGTGCCGATGAAAAAGGAGCCCCTCGTGAGCGGCGTACAGGCGCTGAACGCGGCCGGCGTCCCGGTGATCCTCGTCAACCGAACCGTGGCCGACGGCTGCGAGTACGAATGTTTCTGCGGCACCGACACCTACCAGGGCGCGGTGACGTCGGCCAAAATCCTTGTCGAGGCCGTCGGCGGGGAAGGCGGCATCGTCGAGTTCCACCAGCACCTCGGAACCGGCCCCGAGCTGGCGCGCTCCAAAGCTTTGCGCGACGTGGTCAAGGACTACCCCGGCATCAAAATCCTCGCCCGCGTGCCCCACGAAGGCGACCGCGGCAAGGCCATTAAGGAAATGCAGACACTGCTCGACAAGCACCCGGAGGTCAAGGGCGCCTACGTCCACGGCGACCCCCAGGCTATCGCCGTCGCCGACGCATGCCATGACGCCGGCCGCGCCGACATCGCCGTCGTCGGGATGGGCGGCAGCGAAGAGGCCATCGCCGCCATCAAAGCCGGCCGCCTCACCGGCACCAGCTACCAGCAGCCCGAACAAGAAGGCCGCACCGCCGTCCAACTCGCAATCAAAAAACTCAACGGCGAACCCCTCGAAAAAAGCTACCTCATCCCCTGCCCCGCAATAACGAAACAAAACGCAAGCCAGTTCAAGGGGCAGTTCTGAGCATACAACGTGGGAAAGCAGGAGACGCGATGACTACTGCAGCCGTGCCAGCGGAACATATCGAACGCGCTATTGTTCTTATACGCGGTGAAAAGGTCATGCTTGACGCTGATTTAGCAAAAATATACGGCGTTTCCACGAAACGACTCAATGAACAGGTCAAACGTAACAAAAGCCGCTTTCCCGACACTTTCGTGTTTCAACTGACGAAAGAGGAGTTTGACAACTTGAAGTCGCAATTTGCGACCTCAAGTTGGGGAGGACGCCGGAGCCCACCCTACGTGTTCACGGAACACGGTGCTGTTATGTTGGCAAGTGTTTTGAACAGCCCTGTTGCCGTGGCGGCAAGCATAGAAGTTGTTAAGACATTCGTGCGGTTGCGGCAAATGGTTGCATCAAACGCAGTCCTCGCACGAAAAATCGAACTTCTGGAGAAAAAATACGATGCTCAGTTCAAGGTTGTCTTTGATGCCATTCGCCAGTTGATGGCGCCGCCAGTGAAGGAGAAGCGTCAGATAGGATTTCACCCGCGGAAATGATAGTAGGAAGCTGAGCCCTTGGAGAAAAGCTACCTCATCCCCTGCCCGGCAATAACGCGGGACAACGCGGAGCAATTTAGGGGACAGTTTTAGATGATGAATATGGATTTAGAGATGATACTAAGCGTTGTTCTCGGCGGCACTATTACGCTGGCTGTCAGTTTCATTTTTCACTGGATTGGTTCAAGAAATCTGGAACAGAAAATTAACCGTCTTGAGGAAGTAAATGTTGACCTGCAAGTAATGAGGCAGAAGCAAGAACTGGACACCAAGTGGGGAGACATTTCTGGCGACAGGAAAAACCTCTTCTTGCTGGCACGGGAAGCCTACAGTATTTGGAAATGCTCAGAAGACATTCGTTTCACGAGTCTAGACAACCTTGTTGTCGCCGCGCCCCCACCCCCCGGCTTGCCATTGAAGGCAGGTGTTTCCGTAATTTCTTGGGCTGCAACTGAACCTACAGAATGGAAAGGCGCGGCGAAGATACTCTGGCAATTTGCAAGAGCGCTATTACCAGCAACTGGTAATGTAGAAAATCAAACCAGCACCAATTTGCTTTCAGAAGAGAAGTTTGAACTTTTTGACAGAGCGCGCCGCTCCCATGCTTACTTCTTTAATCAAGTCGCCCGTGCCTATCTTGAAAGCAAGAATAAAAATGCATTTAACGCTTATGTTGTAGATCAATTTTTTATTCGCAAGCTGATAGTTTATCTTGATTTGGCCCAAGTCCTTAGGTGTCCAGTATCGCCACAAAAAGATCTCCTATATCGACTGCCGTGGTAGCCGAGTATCCACAAAAAAAAGGACGACAAGGAAAGGGTCCACTTGTGAATTTTCGTGTACCTCGACGAAATTTGTTTAGCCGGAACTTTGGCCAGTGCGACGCTAGCAGCAGCGACTAACTTGCCACAAGCCAGACCGCACACTGCCAATCGTTCGCGGGTGGCGTTTGTGACGGCGAACCTGGTTGCGCAGTTATCGGGGTAGCGGTTCGAGCTGGCGCATTGGGGCGAGCAGCATAAAAAGACGGTGGCCGCGACGGACGAAGCCGCCTGGCGGGGCATTTCCCGAATGATTGCGGACTGCGGCTTCAAGGCCGTCGAGGTTTGGGAAGCCCACGCCGCGCCCGAAGCGATGGACCGCGCCGCCATCAAAGCCGGCCGCCTCACCGGCACCAGCTACCAACAGCCCGAACAAGAAGGCCGCACCGCCGTCCAACTCGCAATCAAAAAACTAAACGGCGAGCCCCTCGAAAAAAGCTACCTCATCCCCTGCCCCGCAATAACAAAACAAAACGCAACCCAGTTCAAGGGCCAATTTTAAACATAGCGAACGCGGGAGTAGCCGGTATTAAGTGGTACAGGACCGTACAGGACGGTGACGCGTACAGGACGGTGACAGTCACCATTTATCCGTCACCATTTATCCCGTTTATCAACCATTTATCAGTCACCACTTATGAGAGTTCTTTGATTTTGGCTTTTAGGACGCTTGGGTTCAGGAAAAACTCGATGTAGCCACAATCTAAACATGCCATAGCTTTTTCCACATTTGTGTCCAGAGAAAAATGGCGTTGACGCTCGGATTTGTAGCTCATGAAGTACTTTAGAGGCACCGGCACTTTTCCTTCTTCCATTTTGCCACCGCATTTTGGACATAAGGCGCTCATTTTCAATTAACTCCGTCTATTTACGCACAAAAGATCAGTACTCATCGTACGACCCGACATCTGTGTTGCCAGAAGGTAAAGCGTGACTAGCCTGGCCGGCATCGAACTCTCCCTTTTGCAGTAACTGGACCGCCGAAATAACCGTCTTCTCAATGGTCATTGTCTCTGTAGTCATTGTTAAGAGTTCGTAATAGAACTCCTTCTTTTCCTCAGATGGCTCATCCTGCCCCGGTTGACCGAATGTTATCTTCGGAATCGAAGATAACACAACCTGGTAATCCGGGCAATTCGTCAGGAGTTCTTTGAAGGGCTGCGAATTGTAAATCGTGGAATACAGAGGAAAATGGTGACGGTTCAAAGAAATGCTGAACAGTGGTTGAGTTATAGAGGAAAGGCTTGTAAGTCTCATCTGTGTATTCTCGTTCAACAGCCACTCAAGAAACTTTTCCGCCAATGCTATCTTCTCAGGCGTATTCTTGCGAATGCAGTAGGCTTGAAGCATTCCGGGTGTCGGTCTTTGTGGCTCATTCACGTTAAAGCTAGCAGGCCATGGCACAAGTCCTTTATCCTTGCTGCTAAGGAGCGTGCTCAAGGTTTCAATTCTGATGGCCTTCTCCTTCAAGGATTCCTGTCCCGACAGTACTTGTTCGGATATACATGTCTGCAGAAATTCCTGACAAGCGGCGGCCGGACCGTTTTCCAGCATATCCAGAACAATGACGGTGGAATTTTCGAAGCCAATGTTACCTTCCGTGAAGCCAGGGGTTAGTGCGTTGGCATTTGCCTGTTCACAAATGGCTTGGGCTGCTTTCAGAACATCAGACCAGGTTTGCAGGTTTTCCTTTAGACCAAGCTGCAGAAAGAGTTCCTTGTCATACGACAGGAAGTAACTTTGAATTTCATGTGGCAAGGCCCAAATTTTACCTTTGTAAGTGACCGCCTTAAGAATGTTTTCAGGCAGTATTTCTTGCGGATTTAAATTACGTGAGGCGAAAAATTCGTCCAACGCCACTATGCAGTTGTTGTCAACAAGATCGTCAATATCGCCCCCCCTAAAGCCGATAAGAGCACAGACAATATCGGGGAGATTGTTGACGGTTGTGGCAAGGGGGTACATAAAAGGAAACGCTTCGCTGCGCACTTCATTTTGCGGCACGAGGTGACAGGGTATTTGGAGTTCATCCAACTGCTTGTATGGAATTGTTGGGAAAGGCGATCCTATGGTCAATACGCCTGCCGATCCTTCACCCATGGCGACAGGGGAAAAAGACGCGGCCGTACAACCGACAAAAAGCACCATAATCCAAATATTGATTCTCATCATCTCGTCCTTTCCTACTTACCTATTAAGTGGCTAATTTTTTTGGGAACGTACTCCGGCGGCCCTCTCCGCAAAATATTAAATCCTTTGGGACGTACTGAAAGAACAGAAAAAGACGCGCACTTGGGTATGAAGATAGGCCTCTAGACCATAAGAAAGCCCATTCACATGACCAAGTTGTATACGTTCCCTTTTTCCTCCGAGCTCAAAAACGCTTTCGGCCAGAGCTGCGGGTGCGTCTATGGTAATGTTACAGACTGCGGGTTCCCGCTTTATGGTTGTGGGAAAGACTATTATCAAAAGCCCCTTGGTTGGACAAAAAAGCGTATGGACACTTTCCAGATCATTACTAACGATACTGGCTTGGTCATCAAGAAGGCCAGACTGTTTTCTGCATATTGTGGCGCAGTCGATGGGCTCGGATAGAGCAATGAGTTCATGAAGGTTATCCAGTTCGAATGAAAGTTGAGCCAAGGCGGTACGGTATTGTTTTGATGCTTCAGGATTGGTGATGGCGGCAAGTTCAATACCTTTACTACCTGCAGCAAGACAGGCATAACACGCATTGCGAATTCGGCTGATTGCAAACAAGGGTTTATGCCGGTTGTCCATGTCCTCCGGAAAAATGCGGGCATAGAAGATGCCTGGCTCCGTATAATATTTTGTTTTCTGAGCAGCGAGCAAAACAGGTGCTACGCACAAATCTTCAAAACAGTTAGACGCATGAGCAAGTTGCGGGACGATGTGACAGCGTTCGGCGAGTTGTCCGAACAATTGCGGTCCATCGGCCAGGTCGATAGTGCAAAATTTGATGGTGCGCGGGAGCTGTGCCTCTCTGCGGGCAACCTCAGCAGCCTTGGCGGCTGCTGAAATAGTCGGATAAGCGTGTGTCAGACATTGGATCATTTCACCGCCTGAAACGGTGTCCGGCCTCACTGTATGTCCAGGTAAGAAAACAGGCAAATATCTCCTACAATCAACCGTCTCCGGCCCATTATCTTCTCCCTTACCTGTTGATTCAACAGTGAATTGCAGGAAAAGATGGATTGGCCAGGTGGTCTGGAAAGGCGTCCACGGCACAGCCACATGTTTGCGCTGGCCAGATTTCAGGACCACGGGACACATTTCGGCCTTGAACTGGCCAATTTCAAGGCTGTGGATTGTACTGCAGCGACAGGAAGGATTCTTAAAGTACAGGTGGAGTATGTTTTGGGCCGGGTCAAAAACTGCGTAAGTCGCAACAATGGGGGCTTTCTGTAATTTCAGAGCGTAGGCTTCGCCGTCAAACATCAGGTTTTGTATAACGGGAGTTTCTTTAGAATAATCTACATGGTCGGATAGCAAATACTTCAAAACACCTTGTTGACCCTGTCTTATTATTTCAGGTTCGGCTAATATCCACAGAGCGGAGACGTCCACGCTGACGCCGCGAAGATCGATGTCTCTTGTAGAGACGTTTTTTATGGCAACATTAACGATGCTTTCGGGAGATTCCCATGCGTCTTGGATAAGCAACGGTTTTTCGCCCGCATGGACGGCGGCGGTAAGACATGCCACACAACCGCAGATAAAAGCAGTGTGCAGGCAGTAAGATGTATTGAACTGCAAATAGCCCGCCGTTTGAATTCTATGAAAATTCATGAGTCCCTACTCTTGAGTTTTTCCAAATACGTGGTTGCCGCCACTGCACAATCAGATTCCGGGTATTTTTCCACGATCGCCTTAAGAAATAGGGTGGCGTCCTCGTAATTGAGCTTATCCAGAGCAATAAGCGCCAAGTGATATAACGATTCCGAGGCATATGTTGTCGCTTGGGGAAAATCGGTAAGAACCTGATGAAAACAGGTTGTTGCCGCCTCAAGACTGGCAATGCGAAGATAGCACACGGCGCAAGAAAAGATCGCTTCTACCGCCACTTCGCCGTCATGACTGCTACGAAGCGTCTCAAATTGCGATACCGCTTTTGCATACTGGCCCGCCCGGCTGTACTGCCGCGCAGCCTCCAACTTAAGCCGATCATCGCCATCTGGAAGTGTTTTTAGGAACTGCAGGATATAATCGGCGGCCTCTGCGTATTGGCAATACTCCTCGGTTAGCAAATCGAGATACTTGTGCAGGGCACGTTTTTTCCATCTAACAGGTACAGAGGAATCCTCAACGGTCTTTTTAACAAGAGCAGCCGCTGTCGCCGGATCCAGGTCAAGAAGCGCTCGATCGGCAGCACGGATTCGGTAAACGGCTTGGAGCGGGTAATCGAGTGAGGGGAGCGATTGAAGGGCCAACTCGAGGTGCGTTAGGCGCACAGTAGCCAAGTCATGTTGTATTTGGAGCTCGCTTTGGAGATCTGTGGTAAAACTCGTGTCGCTATTCATGCCCACGAGAAATGCGGCCAACGAGAGGTCGGCCTTATGCTGGGGGTCTACCGGCGCATTCTTGACGATGTCCGCCAGTTGCTGTAGCGAGGCAAGAGTTTCACTGACGTTACTTTTTTGAAGCGCTTTGGAAACGGCATCAAGCGCAACCCTGAGTTCCTCGGGCAGCGCATTTCGACGTTCTCCGATTCGAACTACCAAACTAGTCAACGCAGGATCTTCAATCCAGCGTTCGTCAAAAAGCAGCTGGCTTGTCCAATCCCCGCGCTCCATCCACACCTGACAAAGTCGGTTGTAAAGTTGCGGTGCCCTGGCCGGCATCTCTCTCCAGCTTTGAAGCCATGCATCTTCGGCAACCTGAAGATCGCCTCGAGCCTGTGCCAGATCTCCGAGCCGCAGCAGGCCAAAAGACGACATTCTTGTACCGGGGTTCTTTTCGATCTCTTCGCGTAAAAATTGTTCATTCTCCGGTGTTTGCCTAAGCAGATTGTCTAACGCCATTGTAGCGACTCTCGAATTGGGGTATTCTCGACAGAGCTGAATAAGGAAACTCCGGTAATCGTCGCATGGATAGGTGTGGTTCGTCGCCTTCGTGGAGAGACGTTGGGAACCCTTTGGCTGAAAGAGTTCATCTAAATGTTGCAGGGCAAAAAGGCCAAAGTTGCTATCACGGAAACCGATGCACAGATGTTGTGCAATTTCAGCCTCAGTTACACCCACTTCTTCGCGGATCATAGAAACTACGGTTTGATAGAGTTGAGCGGATTCCTTGTGTATTGGCATTTTTGCCACAATGTGCCGCTGATCCCAAAGAAGAGCTTCGATCCGTTGTTGTGTTTCCACTGGTAAGTATGACGAGCACGACTGGCTAAAATTAGAAGGGTAAAAGGTGAAGATCAAAAGAGCGAGTGAGGTGCATAGCAGCAAAGCGAGCAGCGTCGTTAGAAGCCTCCGAGTCTCCAAGTGCGTTCGGCGTGTGGATTGCTTTTTTACTGTCAGCACTGTGTTTCGCCTCCGGGTATGTCAGGCGGAACTAGAAGTCACAAAGCCTTCTTCAGAACAACGTATGCGATGTGAACGGGAACGGCGACTTCATTCTTACCGTTTCTGGCTTTAAAACAAAGCTCAAATTCTCCGGATTCCTCCGGTATTAAGGCGACCTGGAACTCCAAGTCCGCTACTACATCAGTGCCGTTGATGTTTCGCGTGGTCGTCTGAAGCCGGAGCCACGACGGAACGTTTTGGGATTGCAGAATGCTGACAGGCTCGTCTGTTTGTGAGGAAAAAGTTATGCTCTTCGTAATTTTATCCCCCTGCCTGACAACCCCGAGAAAGGTGCGAGCAGGGCTTGGGCTGATCAGGTCCGTAACGTTGAGCAACACCGGAAGGGGAAACTGCTTGCATTCGGAGGAATCACAATAGATAGACAAAACACCTTCATCGCGGTAGATTCCCAGCTTGTCCGGCAATTGCCCATTCAACCTTATTTCGTAAAGGAGAAACTCTCCCGACTTCCGTTGCTCTTTGCCTTTGTAGGACACTTCTTGTTCTTGACCTTGAAAACGGGCAACAATCCTTTGGATCGCCAGGGAGGTATCTGTGGTCAAGCTGTAGGTTAATGAAAATGGCGCCTTCCGATAAGCGCGGCTTTTTTCCTCGGGCGTCTTGTCGAGTAAAACGCGCTTCGCCACTAAATAATCTTGCGCGCCCGCGACGGGAATGATATTCCCGTCCTCATCGATTGCCTCAAGTTCCCAGGAACCGGTTCCTGGATTGTATCCACTGGTGTCTATAGAAAGGGTTACAGATTCTTTTTGATGCGGCAGTAACAGATAACCTTCGTCATTTTGTATAGCGCCGCAGCCGCATCCCTTGACGCGTATCGCAACGAGCCGAATTTCTTCCTCTCCTTTGTTAAGGAGATCAATTCGCGGGTGCGCCATTTCGCCAGCATCGTAAACGGGCACGTCCAAAGAGGAGTTTATCAATTCGATAGAGGGGGTTCCGCCGATGGGCGCGTGCAAAGCAAAGAGAGTGAGTGCAAACCCATATAGTGCACCTTTCACTGCCGGCTTTTCCTTTTCTTGTTAATTAGGACTATCCCGGTTGTAGTGCCAACACAAACGGCCACAAGGATGTACCGATACCAGTTGTTCACCCGTTTCTGCCCAACCCCGAAGTCCATCGATTCGCCGGGTGCCATTTCCGTATTTTGTCGGCCGCCGGCCTCGAGCTCATTGGCCAATAGTTCTGGCTTGGTGGCAGATTTTGGCTTTTTGCGCAAGTCCACCGCACGGTTTGGCGCCCTGGCGTCAGGACTCACGGCAAAAGGCTGGTCAAAACGCCGATCAACGATACCCAGATTCTTGGGAGGATCAAACTTGAAGACATCCTCTGGAATGCTCACATCTAAGGCATACTCTTCAATGAACTCCTCTTCATGAGAAAGCAGTTCCCCGGAGTTTGCCTCATACCGCCACCGGGAAAGAACTCTGGGCATACCTTTAGCGTCGAATTCCCTGGCCTCCTGCACGTAAAGGGGTTCGCCACTTTGCGGATTATAGGTTTCCAGCCGGTAGACCTTCGAGTAATCATGAGGGTCGCAAAAAAACATCATGAGCAACCGATCAGGTTCTTCTTTGCTTCTTATCGATACGCTGTCGAGCCGCTTACCATCGTATTCAACTGCCTCCGTCGTCAGCAAGATTCCCTGCCAGTTACCACTCCAAGCATTACGAATGAGCTCGTCGTCCGGCAGCAGCGCCGTCCTGTCGGAATTGGGTTTGCCCAAAATGGCTTGGAAAAGGAGGCGGACCGGCTCGGGCACCCCGTAATAATCGTTCATTTTCCGGGCGTGCCAGCGACTTTTGTCATTGTACAGTGTTGCGATCTCAGCTTGATAGTCGTAGTCAAAATGAGTGAAGTCGCCTAAACTCGGGTTGCCGGCATTCACATATGTTTTGGTAGGCGGAGCTTCCGCCGTAAGTTCAACGCCTTCCGCGGCGACTGTCTCGTCCAGTCGCATGAGATGTCCATCAAGCCTTAGCCTGAACCGCGTTATTCTAGGTTGCTCTTGCTCGTGGAGTATGCGATTGACCTCCGCCTCCATCTCTTGCTCTTTCAAGGTGGGTTTTTTCAACTCTGCGACGGCGTCGGACGCATCGTACATCCGTTTTACCTGAGCGCGCACCAACTCTTCCGACATTGGTCGTCGGGTTTTATTTGAGTAAATGACGGCGTCGAAAGAACGCGGCATCTCCTGCCAAACCGACTCGATGATCTGTTCAATTCGCGGTGCGTCAATAGTAGTGGGGTTTTCGCAAAAAAAACACACAGCAAGACACACACAGGCACAGCCACCCATCTACTTAACTCCAAGCTATTTAAAAATAACAGTAACGGCTTCGGCTAGAATAAAACGGGTTTCAGCCCGTGCAATTTGCATCTTCCAGAGCGACAAAAATACTCCGCGTGACCGACTGCCCTGTCCCTTTTTCACAGTCGCAATAGTTGCTGAAATAGCACCCAGCGCCAGCGGCCCCACATGTCACGGCACACCCTATGCACGAAAGCTTGGTGGGTTCCAAGATGCAGGCAGCACAGGTTACAGCACATCCGGCAACGGCCAGAATACACGTTATGTAGCCGCCCCAGTCTATGTTTTCCTCACACGGATACCAAGTGCCGATCCACTGAGACTGGGATCTGCATGTCCGTCTACCCGATTCACCACTCCCGGCGGCAACGCAACCGTAGTAAGCAGGAACACTGTACACCCCGCCGGTGCACCCGTTGCCATCATCGCCACAACTTGGGCAGGATTCCTGTTGCGCCGGAATCAAGCCACGTATCCAGCAGCATGCCTCGGCCGGATAGCAGGTGGTCAACAACAGCGCCACGATCACAACACCGGTTATTACATGTTTAGAAACCATGTCGATCTTCCTCTTCTTTAGTTGCAGCTTCAGTTTACAGGGCTCCATGTTATGGAGGAACCATTAACGCTTAAAATAGTGATCTCTTCAACGCATGTTTTATATCACGTGTTATACCTCTTGTCAACACCTTTTTAGACACCTGGCGCGACTCTATAATAATGTCACAACTCTGACTTGTTAGATATGTCACACTTTAAACTCTTGGAATGGAGGGCTCCGATGGAAGGATTTTTGTTTGTAAACGGGGACATCCATGATAAGTTCTTGTCAACCGCCATTTTGCACGTAGAGCGCTACGGTTTTTCCCGAAGCCGCCCAATGCGCAGCTCAAGCGCAAACAAAAGTCGCTTTCCCGGCGGCGTTGTGGTTCAATTGACACAAGCGGCGCCGGTTGATGGCTCCGTCAGTGCAGGAGAAGCGTCAGATAAGGTTTCACACCCGTAACTGGTAGGAGGTTGTCAATGAAGCCGCGTGCCCCTTTAAGTCGACGAAGATTCATCGGAACAACCCTTTCGGCGGCCGTGGCCGCTGGGTTAGGAGGTCGAGCGTTGCATGCGCAGCCAACACTCGAGCCGCGGGTGGCGTTTGTGACGGCGAACCTGGTGGCGCAGGTATCGGGGTGGCGGTTCGAGCTGGCGCATTGGGGCGAGCAGCATAAAAAGACGCTGGCGGCGACGGACGAGGCCGCCTGGCGGAGCATTTGCCAAAAGGTCGCCGACTGCGGCTTTAAGGCGGTCGAGATTTGGGAGGCGCACGCCGCGCCCGAAGCGATGGACCGCGAGAAGGCGGCCGCCTGGAAGGCCATCATGGCCGAACACGGCCTGCAGCCAATCGGCTATGGCGGCCAGTTCAGCCGCAAAACGTGCGAGGTCTGCCAATGGCTGGGCATTGGGCAGATCAACGGCTGGATCGACGACGACACACGCCCGGAAGCCACCGCGATGTGCCGCGACACCGGCGTGCGGTTCAACGTGGAAAACCACCCGCAGAAGACGGCCAAAGAATGTCTCGACGTCATCGGGGGCGGCAACGAATGGCTCGGCGTGTGCGTCGACACCGGCTGGTTCGGAACGCAGGGCGTTTCCGCGCCCGCCATCATCCGCGAACTCGGCCCGCTCGTGCGCCACACGCATATCAAGGACGTCAAAGCCGCGGGCGCCCACGAAACCTGCCTGCTCGGCGAAGGCGTCGCCGAGGCCGCGGAGTCCATCGTTGCCCTGAAAGAAATCGGCTACGCGGGCTGGTACGCGTGGGAAGACGAACCGGAGGACCGCAACCCGTTCGATTCGGCGGAACGCAACCGCAAGTGGATCGAAAAACGGCTGGCGTAGCGCCGCCACAAAAAAGAACAACGTCCCCGTTTTTGCACAATCCGGTTCACCGGCGAAAAACGCCCCCAGAAACCCTATACGTGCTACTGGACTTGACGGCCACCGGGTGAATACGCGGACAACAACACGTGTAGCTGCATAATCCCCATCGAGCCACGCCCGCAATCGTTGGCCCGCTAAGAAGATGGCCGGGTTCGGCGAACAAGTCGCCCAACATCTCTCTGTAATCTTTGTTCAGTATCGTACCGTTTGCTCAGAGACAAGGCTTCAACCGTCAGCGGCCAAACCATCGCGATCCGTTCAGCCGGGGTGCCGGGGACGAACGCGTCGTTCTTGCGGTCAGACATTCGGCATAAGGCCGTGCGCGTTTTTTTCATGCTTGAATAATATCACAATGATGCGGGGCAAAAAATGCGCCTTTACAGCGTTTACGCCTTCAGCGCGCCGGCGGTGATGCCTTTCATGAACATTCGGGTGAAGAGGGTAAAGACGATCCCGAGCGGGATGGCGCTGATGGTGAACCCGGCGAGCATCTCGCCGTACAGTAGTTAAACTCAGATATTCCGCGCATGCGACTAGCTTTTTTTCACGCCTTTTTGCTAAGCCAAGCCCATCAATCGCGACTTTGACTTAACGCACTACTACTGGGATTGCTCCGCCAAGTAACCTTCGCAAGTTGCAGCTAATATTATCAAACCCATTTCCCCTCTATTTTCAACTTTTAACTCCCCCTCAATGTGCGCGCTGCCACAAAAACAAGCTGCATTCCCAAGAGTCCTCAAGAAGTCTGGATCGTCTTTGCGTTTACGGGCTAAATGAGTTAAAAAGGCCACAACAGAAAGTGGCGCATAATGGCCGACGCCAATAGCAAGAAAAGTAAAACCTTTGGCATCCATGCGGAATACTGCACCCGCATTGCTATAATCAAGATACGCTACAAAACATTTGTTCGACGCATCTTTGCCATCTGGAACAAGGGCAAAATCTAATTTGGCTTGATCGGCAGCCAGTTTTTCAATGCCATCTGGCGTTCCAAATAAAACAGCGGCCAAACGATCCGCTGACGGGTGTCTGACGCCAAGGTTGCTTAACTGCCGCAGAGAAAACATTATGAACATTGCCAATTCCGCCACCTTCTGGTGCTTGTTATCCCCAGCGTGTTGAAAGTCAATTGAAATCGTTTTCTTGTCGTAAAACTTAACTTCGAGTCTAGATGTAAGATCCATTTCCGTATTCCCCAATGTTGAACAGTATAGCTTATCCGATTTGCCGAAAAGTCCCTTTGAAAAATTCCAACCCCATCCGACTTTTCTTGTGCTAAACAGTACACATCCTATCGTAGCTATAAATACGACAAAAGACAAACGACAGAAAGTTTGATCACGCTTTTAAGGCCCCGGCGGTGATGCCTTTCATGAACATTCGGGTGAAGAGGGTGAAGACGATCCCGAGCGGGATGGCGCTGATGGTAAACCCGGCGAGCATCTCGCCGTACATGCCTTTCACCTTGCCCTGGTACCGGAGCATGCCGACGGTGAGCACCATGACGTCTTCGCCGGAGGTCGTCACAAGCGGCCAGATGAAATTGTTCCACACGCCGAGGGCGCTGACGATCGCCACCACGCCCAGCACGGGTTTCGCCAGGGGAATTCCCACGTGCCACAACTGGCGCAGAAGCCCCGCGCCGTCAACCTGCGCCGCTTCGAAAAGGTCGTTGTCGATCTGGCTGAAAAACCCGCGGAGCAGGTAGATGCCCAGGATCTGCCCGCCGGCGATATAGGGCAGGATCATGACGGCGTACGAGTCGATGAGGCCGAGCTGTTTCACCCAGACGAACGCGGGAACCAGCATCAGGACCGGCGGGATCATCATCATCGCGATCATCGCATAATAAAGAAACTCGCGGCCCGGGAAACGGTAACGGGCGAAGATAAAACCGGCCACCGTCGAGAAGGCAACAATCCCCGAGATGCTGAGGCCAGTCACAAGGATGCTGTTCCAGATATAGAACTTCAGATTGTCGAACGCCTTGAGGTAATTTTCCCAGGCGGGCGGCCAGGAGGGCAGCCAGAACGAGTGGTAGAACTGATAGGTGTCTTTGAACGACGTCATGACCATGAACGCAAACGGGTAGAAGGTAAGCGCGATCAACAGAATAAGCAGCGCCCGCGCTATTGTGGTGCAGGCGTCTCGCCTGCAGACATTCGCCCCCGCTATTGTGGTGCAGGCGTCTCGCCTGCAGACATTCGCCCCCGCTATTGTGGTGCAGGCGTCTCGCCTGCAGACCCCAAAAGCAGGCGAGACGCCTGCACCACAACATTCTGTCTCTTTTGTGGACACTCTGGGGAGCGCCTTTGACGTCCAAACGTTCGTTTTTCCTCGTATCCTGGTTCATTTTCCCGGCTCGTATCCTTCAACCCGCATGAGCCGGTTGAGGCTTATCGTAAACAGCAGCAGGAACACGAGCATGAGCAGCCCGATGGCGCTGGCGTAGCCCATGCGCTGAAAGTTGAACCCATTGAGGTACATGTACAAGCCCGGCACCATCGTCTCGTAACCCGGGCCCCCGTCCAACGTAAGAATGTAGATCGATTCAAACCCGTTTACGATGTTGATCACCGTCACTACCACAAGCAGCTTCACCTGTTGGAGGATCAGCGGCAGGTGGATCCGGAATACGCGGCCCGCCGCACCAAGGCCGTCAAGCTCGGCCGCCTCGAGCACGCTTCCCGGGATGTTGGCGAGGCCCGCGTAGTAAACGAGCACCGTAAACCCGTGGACGAACGGAAAACCCACAAACGCCACCGCCCACAGGGCCGTTTTGGGATGCGAAAGCCAGCCGTAGACGTAATCGTGGAGCCCGAGGTCGGTAAGCAGTTCCGTGAGCAGGCCCGCGTCGCTGTAGATTTGTTTCCACAACATGAACACGACCACCCCCGGCACGATCATCGGCAAAACAACGAGCACACGGCACAGGTAGTTCCAGCGTTCGGACTTGATGTGAAAAATCAGTTCCGCGACGAGGAACGGCACCGTCATGCCCGTAACAAACATGAATGCGCCCAGTTTCCCGAGGTTAACCAAGCTCTTGAGGAACACGGGGTCGGCGAAAACCTCTCTGAAATTGGCCAATCCGACCCAGCGGCTTTCGGCGCCGATATCCCACGCCGTAAAGGCGTGATACAACGCCGACGCGGCGGGCACGTAGCTGAACACGAGCAAAAAACCGAGCGGCCCGAGCAGCAGGGCGTAGATCAGCCATAGCGGCGCGTCTCCCCCACTCCGCCTGCGGCGGACCGCAACCCGAACCTTGCCCGCGTCTATTCCGGCACCAGCTCTTTCAGCAGTACCGTTTTGCGTTGCTGCCATATGCGCTCCATACGTTCAAAATTCCAGGCTTTGTCCCCCTCGTGCCCCGAAACCCACCGGGCAAAACACGCTTCGAGCATCTGGAGAAAGCCGTCAAGATCGACCCCGTCGTTGAGGTAATAGTCGAGCATGCGCCGGAAATACTTTTTCGGTTCGCCCTCAAGCGAATCAAGCCATTTTACCGCGCAATACGGGCGCTGGAAAATGTCCTGGAACGGCGCCAGCCGTTCGTCGACCTTTGCCCCCTCGATGTTCGGAATGAAAACCAGCGCCTCCGACGCGAGCGCCTCGATGTTCTGCGGCGCGCTGACGTACATGAGGAAATCCACGCAGTCTTCCACGGTCCCGTTGATCACGGCGCTGTTCGTTATATGCAATTGCACCGCCGCCCCCCCGATTACGGTCGCCGGCGTCCCGGAAGCGAACCGGCTTGTTTCCCGGGTAATTCGCGGCAGGTACGCCACCCCCCACTCGAAATCGATATAAGGGTCCGTGGCCATGCGCCGAATAAACCATGAGCCCGTCCACAAAATGGCCAGCCGGCCGATCATGAACGAACGGATCGGATCGGTGTTCTTAAGCTCTTTCGCCCACCCCTCCCGCCATTCCCGCAACAGCCGGTAGGTTTCGCGCCACCGCGGGTCGCGCCGCGTGAAAAAGCCTTTCGTGAAGAGGAATCCCGCCTCGTGCGGCTCGAGGTAATGGCCAAGGTAGCCCTGCGCGTTCGGCGCCGACGGTAACAGGTCAAGTTGAGGGAGAATATCGTGGTAAAGCATCTCGAAGATAATGTCCTGGCCCCAGTCCATGCCAAGACTTTCTTCCGAGCTGATCGGCGTCACGCCCGCCTGCTTGAGTTTCTCGAACATGGCCAGCATCCCGGCCCACGTATCCGGCATGCGGTCGAACCCGTGCTCGCGCAACAGGGTTTTGTTGTAAAACATGCCCGTTTCAACAATGTCCACCGGCACGCAATAAAGCTTGCCGTCCGGCGCACGTTTTGCCTCTACAAGCGCCCGGTTCACAAACGTGTCTATCCACCGCTCGTTGCCGGGCACGTAAGGGTTCGGCCGCTCCATGTACTCGTCCAGCGCCACGTACCAGCCTTTGCCGACGTCCGGCCAACTGCTTTCGGCGTTCATCGACACGATTTCCGGCGCGATCCCCCCAAGCAACTGCGTCTTAAGCCATTCCCCCTCCGTATTCGTGAGGAGCGTCATCGAGCGAAACTCTATTTTCTTCCCCGCGTGAAGCTCTTCCCATTCGTCCGCCAACTCCCGCGACACCTTCACCGGCTCACCGATTCCCTGCGGCACCATGCCGGGCGTGTAAAAGTTCATCTCGACCTTAATGACATCTTCGGCAGGAGACCCAACGGTTTCGGAAGAGGCCCCAGCGGGACGACTTAAACCACAACCAAAAAGCAAACATAAACACGCCAATCCCAAAAACACTGCAAGCCCCGATTTCATCATGCGGATAATTCTACTCAATCAACCCGCAAATTCCTATTTCTTCTTGGTTCGGCCCAATTCGAATTCGCTTGTACGGGCGGCGCACAACGCTTGGCTATTCATCTTGGTACAGAGCGTTTTGTAATGCGGATTACACATAAAAAGAACCCCATGTAAACCAACGGCCTCAAAAAAACACTATTGCTTCCGCAAATACCCGCAAAATAAGGGTGCTAATTGTGCGACAAACTCCCTGTCCTTACAACCGGGTATCACCTATCGCATTGATACAGTGTGTTTTGCTTCATAAAGTACATTTTGGGATTCTTGTCAATAGATAATGTTGGACATACCTCCGAAAAGTATTGCCTTTTACCCCGCCTCTTGATAACCTGTTAGGACAATTGCATGGGCTCGCGCTGGGGCGCCGCCCATTGAAGACTGGGGTCAGAATCAAACTAAGAAGGGAGGGCCGGACGGGGCCGCGCAACGGCCTGCAACTCTTGTAGTACAGAAGTACACTTAGTCGACAGGATGTAAAACAGGAGTTTAACAAACAAAGGATGTGAGGAGAAGACGATTATGAGACGTTTTGCAATGATTCTGCTGGTTGCCGTGCTGGTAAGCGGTTTTTCGTTTACCGCCCTGGCCGCGCGACCTACCTTCGACCTGACGATATCCGTCAGCGGGAACGGTACAACAGACCCGGCGCCCGGCGTTCACACTTATTACAAGAACCAGGAGGCCACAATCACGGCTATCCCGGATTCGGGATATGTCTTAGACCATTGGGAAGGCGCAGCGAGCGGTTCTGCCAACCCCGTCACCGTCGTCATGAATTCGAACAAGAGCGTGACCGCCGTTTTCGTCGAGGAAAGCACACCCACCACATACACCCTGACGATGGCCGTCTCCGGCAGCGGTACCACCACCCCCGCCGTCGGCCCACACACCTACAACGAAAACGATGTGGTTAACGTCTCTGCGAACGCCGACACCGGATGGGACTTCGACCACTGGGAAGGCGCCCTCACCGGCTCCGCCAACCCCGACTCCGTAACCATGGACGCCGACAAAACCGTCACGGCCGTATTCGTCGAGAGCACACCCACCACATACACCCTGACGATGGCCGTCTCCGGCAGCGGTACCACCACCCCCGCCGTCGGCCCACACACCTACAACGAAAACGATGTCGTCGCCGTCTCTGCGAACGCCGACACCGGATGGGACTTCGACCACTGGGAAGGCGCCCTCACCGGCTCCGCCAACCCCGACTCCGTAACCATGGACGCCGACAAGACCGTTACGGCCGTCTTTGTGGAACAGGGCGGGTATGACCCGGCCCAAGTCCTTGCGAATTATGTCGCGACTCCGGACCCGAATTATTCGTGGACCCAGTATCATTCGTCCGGCGGATTCGGGTACACCAATTACTTCATCGACATGACGTCGGTGCAATGGCGTGATGCCAGCGAAGTCGACCGCCCGATCTGGCAGCATTACCTGATCATCCAGAAGGGCTGGTTCACCGGCAGCACCGCCATCATGCTGATCGACGGCGGAAGCAACGGCGGCACACCCCCGACCGAAGCAGACGACGCCATCGGTTTGATGTCGATGCTTTCGGGCTTCCCGATCGCCGACCTAAAACAGATCCCCAATGAACCTCTGTACTTCACAGACGAACCCGGGGTGAAACGTTCGGAGGACAGCCTGCTTGCCTACGGCTTCAACAAGTTCATGGTCACCGACGACCCGCTCTGGAACGGCCACCTGCCGATGGCCAAAGCCTCGGTTTACGGCATGGACACCATCCAGGCGAAACTGGGCTGTAATAAGTTCGTGGTGACCGGCGCCTCCAAGCGCGGCTGGACCACCTGGCTTGTTGCCGCAACCGACGACCCCCGAATCATCGGCTACATCCCCATCGTAATCCCCATCCTGAACTGCGATGAGCAGATGATACACCATTGGGAATCGTACGGGTTCTACTCCTTCGCGGTCAGCCCGTATCTGGAATGGGACCTGTTCTGCGTGCTCGATACCGTGCAAGGGCAGAAGTGGCTCCAAATCGAGGACCCGTACTGCTACCTGGACACCTCCTCGACGATCGCCAACGAGCCCAAGCTGCTCGTCAACGCGGCAGGCGACGAATTCTTCATGCCCGACGCCCTACAGTTCTATTGGGACGATATTCCGGGACCGGGCCAGAAGAGCGTTCGTATTCTGCCAAACGCCAGCCACGCGATGGAACAGGGCTCCGCGTTTGACGACGCGCTGGCAACCGCCGTGGCGTGGGCCGGAAACGTGAAGAACAACGATCCCAACCCGGCCTACTCCTGGAGCGTCGATGGCAACGGCGCAATCACCGTCACATGCGGCAGCTCGCCCAGCAGCGTAGTTATGTGGCAGGGCACCAACCCCAACGCACGCGATTTCCGCGTCTACTCCGACGACGGAGTCGTCGGGTTTGGCGAAAACTGGACGAGTTCCCCGCTCTACGACCAGGGCGGCAACACCTTTGTCGGATACTGCGATCCCCCGGCACAAGGCTGGACCGCCTACTACGTCCAGGTGGACTTCGGCAGCGACCACGTCTACACCTCCGAAATCGTGGTCACGCCGAGCACCCTGCCCTACGCAGGAACCGCCTGCCTCTAACCAACACTACACACCCATCGGAAAGTCTGCGGCCCCCTCGGGGGCCGCAGGCCTTTTTTGCGGAAGCATCTTCAAATAAAAGAGTCCTTGCTCGCCAAACAACTACACTGGCCGGACATGGCAAGACATCTAGCATCTCGTGTTGTCGGGTTTACGGGGGTCGATTACGCCGCAGAATGTCATAGTTTTGTAAGGTAAACTACATTTTTATTCAACATTCCATACGCCTTTTTACTTGAAGAAGGTGATTGACTAATCCAACTACGTGTCGAAGAAATTTATTGTGTTCTGCACAACCTCTTGTGTACTAAAGAGTTACATATAATTTAAAGCAACGTGAAATTTTAAACACTCCTCTACATATGCAGTTGACATCGCCTATTCTTTTCTTTTAGTCTTTAATACTAACAGGTAATGAAGCAGGAAAGGAGGTGTGCCTTACGATCTTTTAGCAGGAGCAAAGGGGGCTCTAGGAAAGAAGTAAAGCAGGCAGTAGATTTCAGGAGTAGGTAGTTAACAAGGGAGAAAAAGGAACATGAAAAAGCTTTACTGTTGTTTGACTGTAGTACTGCTTGTTGCGTTTCTTACAGTGACAGCGGAAGCCGCCACATTGAAGATCCGCGTAAACGGCAGTGGAACGACGAGCCCCGCTGTAGGCAACTACAGTGTCGGTTTCGGCAGCACCACAAGCATCTTGGCAATTCCCTCGAACGGCTGGAAATTCAGCCACTGGTCCGGGTCAATGAGCGGTTCGCTGAACCCCGACTCAATCAAGTGCTACTGGGGCACGTACACGGTGTACGCCAACTTTACGCAGCTTCCCGCGCTCAGCCCGGACACCGCCCTGCAACACTACATGGCCAAGGTGGATGGGAACTATGCGTGGAATTGCTACAAAACCCAAACGATGTTCCCGTACACAAACTATTTCATCGACATGACCTCGCACCAGTGGCGCAATGCCAATGAAGTCGACCGGCCCATGTGGGAACATTACCTGATCATTCAGGCCGGCTGGTTCGGCGGCAGCACCTGCCTGTTCATCATCGACGGCGGCGACAACGACGACGATCCCCCGCAACAGACGGAAGCGTTGCTTGGCTGGGCGTCGGTGCTGACCGGCTACCCCGTCGCGATGATGAAACAGATTCCCAACCAGCCGCTCTATTTCTCCGACGAACAGAACGTGCGCAGGGTCGAAGACGACATCCTGGCATACAGTTTCGACAAGTACCTCGACACGGCTGACTACACCTGGAACGGCCATTTGCCGATGACAAAAGCATCCGTTCTCGGTATGGACACGGTGCAGCGCCAGTTGTCTAACGTCAGCACCTTCTTCGTGGCCGGCGCTTCCAAACGAGGCTGGACCACCTGGCTGGTCGCGGCCACCGACGACTCCCGAATCAAGGGTTTCGTGCCGATCGTCATCCCCATACTCAGCGTCGACGAACAGATGGACCAGCATTGGGAGTCCTACGGGTTCTACTCGATCCAGGTCGAGCCTTATTACGACTTTGACTTGTTCTGCCGGATCAAATCCCAGGCGGGCGACAACTGGAAAGAGATCGAAGATCCCTACGAATACTTCGGCGAATCATCGGTCATTTCCAATAAACCAAAGCTCATCATCAACGCCAGCGGCGACGAGTTCTTCATCACAGACTCGCTTCAGTTCTACTGGGACGACATCCCCGGCCCGGGTTCGAAGCGCGTCCGCATCTTCCCCAACTGCAGCCATGGGTTTGCTGAAGGCGAAGACCTGTATTACGATGCTTTGAGCACCGCGATCGCCTGGTGCGGCGCCGTCAAGGACAACGACCCCATTCCGTCGTACTCCTGGACGGTCGGCGCCAACAGCATCACGGTTAACTGCGGCAGCTCGCCGGATACCGTCTTGCTCTGGCAGGCCACCAATTCCACCGCCCGCGACTTCCGCGTGGACACCATCGGAACAAGCTGGACAAGCACCCAGCTGTACGACCAGGGCAACAACACTTTCGTGGCCAGTTGCCCCGCCCCAGCACAAGGCTGGAGCGCATTCATGGTCGAGATAGACTGGGGTGGCGGTCACAAGTACACCACCGAAGTTATCGTGCGCCCGGATGTTCTTCCGTACGCCGGCACACACTGCCAGTAAACAGCCTTACAACCTTAAGGCATCTAAGCCTGCGGCTCCTTCGGGGGCCGCAGGCACATTGCATTTCAACATAGTAAACTTGACGTAGGTACACCGGGTTTTGCAGCCGCTACGGGCCTCGCAAAACCCGCTCCTCTTTTCAACGCTTCTCCCGTAGCTTGCCCTCCCTCGCCTTCTTACCCAACTCGCCGCGCCGTTTTTACCTCTCTTTTGCGTTAAAAACCGCGGCCCTTCCGGAAAACGCGGGCTTTCGGGGGAATTCTGAAATGCGTAAAAATCCGCACCCGTAGTGTAAGCAAAATTACGCTTTCCATTTGTAGTTACAGTTCCCGTCGTAAGTCGATTTACATCGGGCCGGTTGCCGACCCTTTGCGTAACACTCCGCCGTTCAACCTGTTATCTGACGTAGGCCGCAACGATCGCCTCTCTTGCTCAAAATTGCACGAAATGTTACGGTAGTCCATGTATTATCTGCACTGCCGCTGATATACGGTCCAACTGGGGAATGCTTGACCGGGACGGCAGTAAAGAACACTTCAACAGGGACCGCGGACGCGGCATTTCCGCGCGCATCCGCTGTCGGAAAGGAGGTCCACGGACAAAAGAGAGCACAGGTGAAGAGGCAGGAATGGACACTGGAAAAAAGCAATACAACTTAAAAGGGAGATATCGAGATGCCAAAAGCACTCCAGCTTTCGCTTGCAGTACTGCTTGCTTCCATGTTTGCGGTATCGGCCGACGCCGCTACGTTGAAGATTTATGTTAATGGCAGCGGAACAACAAACCCCGCTCCCGGCAGCTACAGTGTAGGCTTCGGTCAAAGCCGTACAATCTGGGCCTTCCCGTCAACCGGGTGGAAATTCAGCCACTGGTCGGGCTCGATGAGCGGCTCGATGAACCCCAACTCGATCACATGTTGGTTCGGCACCTATACGGTGTACGCCAACTTTGTTCAGTTGCCGCCGCTCAGCCCTGATACGGCCCTCCAGCACTACATGGCGCACGTTGACGGCAACTACAGTTGGGACTGTTACAAAACCCAGGTCATGTTTCCTTACACCAACTACTTCATCGACATGACCTCGCATCAATGGCGGGATGCCTCGGAAGTCGACCGGCCCATGTGGCAGCACTATGTGCTCATCCAGAAGTCGTGGTTCAGCAGCAGCACCTGCCTGTTCCTGATCGACGGCGGAAGCAACGGTGGCTCCCCTCCAACCCAGGGCGATAGCACCATCGGCTGGGCGTCGGTCCTCACCGGCTATCCCGTGGCGATGGTAAAACAGATCCCCAACGAACCTCTCTACTTCACCGATGAGCCCGGCGTTCGACGTAGCGAAGACGACATTCTGGCCTACAGCTTCGACAAGTACATGGTCACAGGCGACTACAAATGGAACGGCCACCTGCCCATGACAAAAGCGTCCGTGCTGGCCATGGACACAATCCAGCGTCAGATAGGCTCCATTGACGAGTTCATCGTCGCTGGCGCGTCCAAACGCGGCTGGACAACATGGCTCGTTGCTGCAACCGACGATCCTAGAATCATCGGCTACGTCCCAATCGTGATTCCAATCCTCAACGTCGAAGAGCAAATGGACCATCACTGGGAGTCGTACGGGTTCTACGCGCCCGCCGTAACGCCATATGCCGAATTCGACCTGTTCTGCCGCATCAAACTGCCCGGCGGCGACGACTGGAAAGAAATCGAAGACCCCTACTGCTACTTCGGCGAGTCCAGCGTCATTGCGAACAAGCCTAAGCTGCTCGTTAACGCCAGCGGCGACCAGTTCTTCATGCCGGATGCGCTCCGCTACTACTGGGACGACATTCCCGGCCCCGGCACAAAGCACGTCCGCATCTTCCCGAACTGCAGCCATGGGTTCGAGGAAGGCGACGACCTGTTCCTCGATGCCTTGTTCACCGCTATCGCATGGGCCGGAGACGTGAAAAACAACTCGAATCCGCCAGCGTATGCCTGGACCGTCGGCGCCAACGGCATTACGGTCACCTGCGGCAGTACGCCCGATAGCGTTGCCCTATGGCAGGCCACCAACCCCAACGCGCGCGATTTCCGAGTTGAGGAAATCGGCACCGTTTGGACAAGCTCAAGCCTGTACAATCAGGGCAACAACACCTTCGTCGGATATTGCGCGCCACCGGCCCAAGGCTGGACCGCGTACTTTGTCGAAATCAATTTCGGCGGCGGCCATATCTACACCTCCGAAATCGTCGTCACACCCGACACCCTCCCCTACGAAGGAACGCATTGCCTCTAATCTGTTGCTGACGAGATGGGCGCCGGCCTCTGCTTCCCGGGCCGGCGCCCGTTACTGCCAACTGCCAACTGCCAACTGTCAAATGAAAACGCTTTTTTGTGCGGTTCTCGGTTCTGTGCTAAACTAAAGTCGCGCTGAATAAGGTGAGGTTTTCGGCATGGAGAATGTCTTGTCTCCCCTTGTAGCTCGACTGAAACGCCTGCGCCTGCGGCTCGCCCTGCGGCAGTTGCTCGAGTACTGGCTGTCGGGCGTCTTTTTTGCCGGGTTGGGGGCATGTTTCTGGCTCGCCGCCACGCGCCTGTTCCCGGTGCTTGGCGATGCGCTCTGGGCGGGCCTGGCAGCGCTTGCGGCAGGCGTGGCCGTGGCCGCAATCGTCGCCTTCCTGCGCCGGCCGAACCTGATGCAGGCGGCGCTCGCGGCCGATCTGCGGCTCGGCTTGCGCGAGCGGCTGAGTTCCTCGTACGAACTGGCGCAGGCCGAAGGGCCCATGGTCGCCGCCCTGCACCGCGACGCCGAACGCCACCTGTCCCGCCTAAAGGACCGACGCGATTTCCCCCTTGTTCCACGGCGCGGGCTGCGGTGGTTCGCGCTGCCTTTCATAATCTTCGGCATCGGCTACGTCCTGTTCCCTGAACTGGACCTCTTCGGCTACCGCGAGCGGCAGGTGGAAGCGCGCCAGCGAGCGGAAGCCCTGGCGGCGAAAGTCGAAAAACTGAACCTGACCGCCGACGTGCTTCGCCGCACAAACTCCCAGTCCGCCCCCGCCGCCCAGGCCGAAGCCGATCAGTTGAAGCTCGTGGCCGAAGAGCTGCAAACGGGCAAGATTACCGAAAAACAGGCTCTGGCGCGGGTCAACAGCCTGGCCGAACAACTGCAGAAACAGCGCGAGGCCCTGGAAGAAAACCAGCCGCAACCGCAGTTGGCCGAGGCCAACAAGCTCACCGTGGCGCGCCACGTGGCGGAGGCCCTTCAGAACGGCCGAACAAGCGAGGCCGCGCAGAAACTGAAGGATCTGAAAAAAAAGCTGCAAGACGGAAAAATCTCCCAGAAACAGAAGGAGGCCCTGGCAAAAGACCTCCAGTCGCTTGCCGAAATGATGGGTGGGGCAAGCAAGCCGCTGAACGCCGCCGTCCTCAAGGCGCTGTCGCAGGCGGACGCAAACCTCAGCACCGAAGACATGAACGCCGCGCTCGAGGCTATGGAACTCTCGATGGAAGACATGGCCAGCGTGCTTGATCAGTTGGCGAAGCTCGATTCGGCCCTCGGCCGCTTGGCCGAGTGGAAATCCGACCTGCTTGGCCCAAGCGAGTTCTGCCGTTGCTGCGGCCGCCGGATAGGCATGTGCAAGCACTGCGGCAACTGCCGCGGGGGGCGTTGCAGTCACTGTGGAAACTGCGGCTTATGTGCAGCATGCGGGCGGAGCCTGTGGGCCGCGGGCGAGGCTGACAAAGCCGGCAACGGCATGGGCAGGCCCGGTATGGGCCGCGGAGGCCAGGTGGGCGAATTGCCCGAAAACGTCAACGTGGATTTCCAGCCAACCGTCCTGCCGGGGGGCATGACGCAGGGGAAAATGCTGGCCAACATGCTGGAAAAAACCGCGCCGGAGCAGGGTGCGGAACCAACAACCGACTACGTCTCCGGAACCTTCACGGCCGTCCGACAGGAGGCCGAGCAAGCCCTCACAAAAGAAGACATCCCCCGCGGTTCCCGCGAGTTTGTGCGTCAATATTTCGGTTCGTTGGAAACAAGCGGCAGTTCCGAGTGATCGTTTAGCGTCTTTTTTGCTATTAAGTGGCTATGTTGCTAAACTGTTTTTGTCTAAACTTTCATTCCATTTCCGGCTGGCGCCAGGGATTGATAGTTATCACGCAAGATCATGCATGAGAAGGGCTTCCGGCGGCTCCACGGCGGCCGGAACAAGCTGCGGCAACTTTCACCGGATAGAAGGGGAGTGACTTGAGACGCAGGGGGTTTCTGGCGCTGGCGCTGATGTCATGCTTATCGGGCTGCGGCCGACATGACCGGCGCGTCGGCCCGTTTACGGGCGCCTGGGGCGGCCAAGGCCTGCGCGACGGGTTTTTCCTTCGCCCCCGCGCCATCGGCTTTAGCAAGGGCGAAGTCTACGTCATCGACACCACCGGCCGCGTACAGGTTTTCACACACGAGGGCGCCTTTCTCCGGCTGTGGAACACGCCGTCGGCCGAAAACGGCACGCCCACCGCCATCCATTTCGCGGACGAAAAAGTACTGGTTCCGGACACCCACTACAGCCGCATCCTCGAGTACAGCCCCTCGGGCGAACTCCTCAATGAATGGGGCCGGTACGGCATCGAACCGGGCCGGTTCATATACCCCACCGGCATCGCCCAAGACAAAGACGGCGCCTGTTACGTCAGCGAGTACGGCGAGCACGCCGAGCGCGTCCAGGTTTTCGACAAGTCGCGCCAATTGGTGCGGACGTGGGGCGGCCACGGCGAAGCCCCCGGCCAGTTCAACCGGGCCATGGCCATCGCGCTGTCGCCTGAAGGCGAACTCTTCGTGGCCGACACCGCCAACCACAGGATCCAGCGGTTTGACAAGCAGGGGAAGCTGTTGGCCGTGCTGGGCGGACCCGAGGCCCTGAACTTTCCCCACGACATCGCGGTCGCCCCCGACGGCTCTATTCTTGCCGCCGAATACGGCGCGCACCGCATAAGCCGCTTCCGCCCGGACGGAAAGCTTGTCGGGCGATACGGCGAGCCGGGCCGCGGTCCCGGCCAGTTTAACGCACCCCGAGGCGTCGCGGTTAGCGAGGACGGCGCCGTCTACGTCGCCGACACGGACAACCACCGCGTCCAGGTCTTCAACCTGGGAGACCTGCGATGACCTACCTGCCGCGGTTTTCCGAACCCTGGATGCTGGCGCTGCTTGTCGTCGTGCCGTGGAGCATCTACGTGGGCGCGAAAATCCGCTCGCTCGGCCGCGGCCGAAAGTACACCGCGATGGCCCTGCGCTCGATCATCCTGCTGGCCGTGGTAGGAGCGCTGGCGGGAACCGAAATCGTAAAAACGAGTGACCGCCTGGCGGTCTTCTTCCTTCTCGACCAATCGAGCAGCATCCCGGAAGAATTCCGGCTGAACTCCGCGCAGTGGGTGCGAAATTATTGCGACGAACACATGACGTCGCGCGACGAAGTCGGCGTCATCGTGTTCGGCGAAGACGCCAGCGTCGAGTTGAATGTGGCCCCGACCCTCGGACTTCGCGAAATTCGCTCGTATGTGGGCGGCGAGCAAACGGACCTCGCGGCCGCGGTGCGGCTCGCGATGGCGGCCTTCCCGCAAGGCTACATGCGCCGGATCGTGGCGTTTTCCGACGGCAACCAGACGCGCGGCGATGCCGTCGAGGAAGTGAAATCGGCGCGCGCCGACGGAATAGCGGTCGACGTGGTTCCCCTGAGCATCGGCGGCGCCCAGGAAGTGCGCGTGCGCGAGGTAAGCGCGCCTAACCAGGCAAACACCGACGAGCCGTTCCAGTTGCGCATCGTCGTTCACGCCGACCAGCCATGTTCGGGCACCCTCCACGTCTACCAGCGCGCCGGCGGCCAGCGCCAGATGCTCCGGCCGCAGCAAGTGCAGTTACAGCCGGGCGACAACGCATTTTTGTTGACGCAGGAGCTGAAGCATCCCGGCTTCTACGAGTACGAGGTGACGCTGGACAGCGACGCCGACACCGTCGCCGCCAACAACGAGGGCCGCGCCTTTACCACCGTCCAGGGCGAACCGGTGGTGCTTTACGTCGAGGGCGACCCCGAGCACAGCACCCGGCTAAGCGAAGCGCTGGTGGCGGAGGGCTTGCACATGCAGCAGATCGAACCGGCCATGCTGCCGACCTCGCTGCCCCAACTTCAGAACTACGACGGCGTGATCTTGTCCGACGTAAGCAGCACCCGGATCAGCATCGACCAGATGAAGATGCTCGAGGCGATGGTGCGCGACCACGGCATCGGCCTAACCATGATCGGCGGCCAGGAAAGCTTCGGGGCGGGCGGCTACCTCGATTCCCCCGTCGAGAAAGCCCTCCCCGTCGACATGGACATCAAGCAGCGAAAGGTATTGCCGCGCGGCGCGCTGGCCGTCATCATGCACACCTGCGAAATTCAGGACGGCAACGTCTGGGCGCGCGAAATTGCCCTGGCGGCGCTGAACGTGCTGGCGTCGCACGACCTGATGGGCGCACTCGGTTACATGTACGACACCGGCGACAGTTGGATCTTCGAGTTGCAGCCGGTGGGCGACAAGTCGATGATGCGGCAGGCAATCGCGAGGGGTAGCACCCGCGTCGGCGACATGCCATCCATTCAGCCAACACTGGCTATGGCGTACAAAGCGTTGAAAAACGCCGACGCGGCGGCAAAACGCGTCGTCATGATCAGCGACGGCGATCCCGCCATGCCCCCGCCCAGCCAAATTCAGGCCTTTATCGACGCAAAGATTCCCATCAGCACCGTGTGCATCGCCCCCCACAGCGGCAACGACCAGAGCCGCCTGAACCACATCGCCCAACAGACCGGCGGGCAATACTACTTCGTGAACAACCCACGGAACCTCCCGCAGATCTTCAGCAAGGAAGCCGCCGTGGTGAAGCGAGGCGTCTTTATAGAAGAAGAATTCGTACCGCAGGTGTTGCACGATTCCGAACTCCTATACGGCCTTTCGACGGATTCCCTCCCGGCGCTCCTGGGCTACGTCGTGGCCATGCCGAAGGAAAACGCCACGGTCCCGCTGGTGTCCCACGAGGGCGATCCGGTGCTGTGCCACTGGCGGTACGGCTTGGGCAAGTCCGTGGCATTCACGTCCGACGTAACCCCCCGCTGGGCCGCGCAATGGATGGCTTGGGAAGGCTTCAACCGGTTCTGGGCCCAAACGGTCCGCTGGATGCTCCGGGAAGTTTCCACAACCAACTTCCGCGTCGACACCCGCCTCGCCGACGGGCTCGGCAATATCCGCGTCGATGCCGTCGACGAAAAAGGCGAGTTCGTGAACTTTCTCCGCCCGAAAGGCGTAGTAACCACACCGGACTTCGAGCGCCTGGAGGTGGATTTGACACAAACGGGACCCGGTATCTACGAAGGCACGTTCCCCGTGAGCGGAACCGGCGTGTACATGGCCAACCTCAGCTACACGCGCGAAGACGGGACGGCGGGGCTCATCCCCACGGGCCTGGCGGTGAATTACTCGCAGGAGTACGAATACAACACCCCGAACATCCCGCTGCTCGAGCGGATGGCCGCCGCCGGCGGTGGAAGGCTGTTGACCGGCGGGGAAAACCCGTTCCAGCACGACCTCGTCGCCTCCCCAACGATCACACCCGTCTGGCAATACCTTTTGCTTTTGGCCGCGTGCGCGCTCCCGCTGGAAATCTTCGTCCGGCGCGTCGTGGTGCCGTACGGCTTGATATTCGCCTACGCCGTGCGCGGCGCACGCAGTTTGCCCGGATTGAAGCGCTACATCCCGGCCCCCGCCGCCCGCCGCGCACCCGTCACAGGCACATACAGCGCGGCCGGCGCCCCCACTCCGCCCCCCATCCACGCGGTGCAAGCCGAAGCCGAAACCGTCGAGCCGGCGCCCGCCGCGCCGCTCGAGGGTTCGTTCGGGCAGGTTCAAGAACCCGAGCCGGAGAAACCAAAGAAAGAGACTAAGCAAGAAGCCGCGGGACATTCGGCATACACCCGCCAGTTGCTGGCGGCCAAGGAACGGGCAAAAAAACAACAAACGCGACGGTCGGGCGGAACGGACGACTCCGCCGGCCCTAACTGAAAAAGGAGAAGCCCTCATGAGTGTGGAACAACAAGCGGCGGAATTCCGCGAGGTTTTCGAAAAAGTTCGCGACGAGGTGGGCAAGGTGATCGTCGGCGCGGCCGAATCCAGCGCAACGGGCAACGCGGTCGACGCGGTCCTGACCTGCGTGTTTGCCGGCGGCCACTGCCTTCTCGAGGGCGTTCCGGGGCTGGGCAAGACGATGCTGGTGCGCACGTTGAGCGAGGCGCTCGATCTCGATTTTTCACGCATCCAGTTCACGCCAGACCTCATGCCCGCCGACATCATCGGAACAAACATGATCGTCGAAGACGACACCGGGCGCCGCGAGATGCAGTTCCGGCCCGGCCCCATCTTCGCAAACATCATTCTGGCCGACGAGATCAACCGCGCCACACCCAAAACGCAGTCCTCGCTGCTCGAAGCCATGCAGGAGCACACCGTCAGCGTGGCGAGGACGATCCACCGGCTCGAAGAGCCCTTTTTCGTGCTGGCGACGCAGAACCCAATCGAAATGGAGGGGACGTACCCGCTGCCCGAGGCCCAGCTCGACCGGTTCCTCCTGAAAGTCATCATCGACTATCCGACCCACGCCATGCTCACCGAAATCGTCGAGCGCACCACGAAACGCGAGCTCCCCAAGGGCCACAAGGTGATGGACGGCGGGGAAATCCTGAAATGGCAGGGGTTCGTCCGCGACGTGGTCTCCGCGCCTCAGGTAACCGACTACGCCGTGCGCCTCGTAATGGCGACACAGCCCGGAACCGACTATGCCCCGGAACGCGTAAACAAGTACGTCCGGTTCGGCTCCAGCCCCCGCGGAGCCCAGGCCCTTCTGCTGGCGGCGAAAGTAAGCGCGCTTCGCGACGCCCGGTTCAACGTCAGCTTCAAGGATATCGAAACAGCCGCCTTCAACGCCCTCCGCCACCGGGTCCTACTGAATTTCGAGGCGGAAGCCGATGGGCTGACCGCGGACGACCTCGTGCGCAATCTGCTCGAGGAAATTCCTAAATCGGAGAAAGCGGCCTGATGCCTGAAACCGCCGACGACATAACGCTGCTCACGCCGGATTTCATGCGCCGGCTCGAACGCCTCGCCATCGCCGCAAAACGCGTCCAGCTCGGTGCCACCAAGGGCGAGCGCCGAAGCAAGCGCAAAGGCAGCAGCATCGAGTTCGCCGACTACCGCGACTACGTACAGGGCGACGATCTCCGCCACGTCGATTGGAACATTGTCGGCCGCCTCGACGCCCTGTACCTCAAGCTTTTCCAGGAAACCGAGGCCCTCACGCTCCACCTGCTGATCGACGCCAGCAAGTCGATGACGTTCGGCAGCCCGCGCAAAATCGATTTCGCCCGCCGCCTCGCCGCCGCCGTCGGCTACATCGGCCTCGTCGGCTACGACCGGGTATGCGCGGAGGCGCTGGGCGACAACCCCCAGCGGATGGCGCCGGTCCGCGGGCGCGCTTCCGCCCGCAAGCTGTTTCGATTCCTGGGCGCGGTCACCGGCGACGGCGGCACCCACCTCGAGGACGGATGCCGGATGTACACCGTTCGCAACCGCGCCAAGGGCGTCGCCTTGATGATTTCCGACTTTTATGATGAGGCCGGGTTTGAAGGGCCGCTGAAACGCCTGCTGGTTTCCGGTTCGGATATGTACGTCATTCACGTGCTCGCGCCCGAAGAACTCGAGCCCGAGCTGTCGGGCGATCTGAAGCTCGTGGATTCCGAAACGGACGCATTCGCCGAGATCAGCGTCAGCCACGCATTGCTCAAACAGTACAAACGAAACCGCGACGCCTTCGTCGAGCGCATCCGCTCCTACTGCCTCGCCCGCGGCATCTCGTACTTCCTCGTGTCGAGCGCCACGCCAATCGAAACCCTCACCCTCGACATCTTGCGCAAGGGGAGGATGCTCCAATGAGCGCACTGGCATCCTTCCTCTCGAACCTGTTCATTTCGCCGCTGTACCTGTGGTTTCTGGGCCTGATCCCAATTGTGGTGCTCCTTTATATCCTCAAACTCCGCCGAACCGCCGTCGTCATCCCCAGCACGATGCTCTGGCGAAAAAGCCTCCACGACCTGACGGCCAACGCCCCCTTCCAGCGGTTGCGCAAGAACCTCTTGCTGTTTTTGCAGGTCCTGATCCTCCTGCTGGCCGTCCTGGCGCTCGCGCGCCCGTTTATCCAAACCGAGGGCGTCCGCGGGGAAAACCTCTGCTTGATCATCGACCACTCGGCGAGCATGTCGGCAAAAGAAGAGGGCGGCACCCGCCTCGAACTGGCAAAACAACGGGCCCTCGACCTGATCGATACAATGGAATCCGGCGACCGCACCATGGTCGTCTCGTTTGCGGAAACCGCTGCCGTGCTGTGCGAACTGACTGACGACCGCCGCCGCCTTAAATCCGCCGTGGGCGCTATCGCCCCTACCGAAACCCGCAGCAACGTCCGCGACGCCATGCTCATTGTAAAATCACTGGCACCCGACAACCCGGACGTCCCCTCCGTGGCCGCCGGCCTCGAAATCTTCCTGATCAGCGACGGCCGCATCACCGATTTGCCCGAGCTTTCCGCGCTGAGCAAGCGCGTGACGTACCTCCGCGTCGGAGAAACCGCGCGCAACGCGGGCATTGTGGCGTTTCAAATGCGCGCGCCGGAGGAAGGCGAGGGAGTGCGGCAGGCGTTTGTGCTGGTTCACAATGCAGATGCGCAAGAATTGAAGACGACGCTGACCCTGTACTACGAGGACGCGGCGCTCGCGGTCGAGGAGATTACGGTTCCGGGCCAGGCCTCGACCGAGCGCGTCTTCTCTCTGCCGAAGCTGGAAGAAGGCCTGCTTCGGGCCGAACTGGACCTCGACGACGCGCTCGAGGCGGACAACCGGGCGTGGCTTGCGGTGCGCCCCGAGGCTTATTTGAAGGTGTTGCTCGTCTCCGAACCCGAAGCGGTGGGCGCGTATTTCCTGCGCCGCGTACTCACGCTCGACCCCCGCGTGCAGGCAAGCACAATGCCGCCGTCCGACTACGCTGATACGGGCGAGTACGATTTGACCATCTTCAACGGCGCCCCCCCCGCCTCCGCCGGGGATGACGGCGCCGGCCCATTGCCCTCCGGCTCGCTGCTGTACGTGAATGCCGTGCCCCCACTGCCCGGACTGGCCGCCACGGGCCTATTGGAAAACCCGCCCGTGCTCGCCGTGGAAAAGGACCATCCCGTGATGCGCTTTTTAAACCCGGGGAACGTGCGGATTTCCAAGGCGATGAAGGTCGACCTCCCGCAGGGCGCGAGAAGCCTGATGTCGACAACCGGCGGGCCGCTCGTGGCCGACGTGAGCCGCGGCGACCGCCAAATTTTAATGATTGGGTTCGATTTGGCTGACTCGAACTGGCCGCTGCACCTTTCGTTCCCGCTTTTCGTGCAAAACCTGTTGAGCTGGCTCCCACGTTCGAGCATGACGGGCGAAACCGGGGCCGCCACGGGCGCCCCGCTCGAAATTATGCCCGTGCCCGAAATCGACGAGGCGCAAATCACGCGCCCCGATGGCTCGCGCGAGAAGGTCGAACTCGACCCCCTGCGCCCGGTCTTCTACGGCAACACCGACACCGCCGGGCCGTACGAGGTCAAGCTTGGAGAGGAGACGCGTTTGTTTGCCGTAAACCTGTTGGACAAAAACGAAACCGCGATCGCGCCCGCGCCATCATTGAACCTCGGGCGCGCAGCCGTCGAAGCCGTCGAAGGCCCCGTCCGGTTCAACCGCGAGTTCTGGTGGTGGCTCGCCGCCGCCGCATTGGCGGTTCTGTGCCTGGAATGGTGGATATACAGCAGGAGGGCATGGCTGTGAGGATACGTTACACCCCACCCTGTCATTGCGAGGAGCCGGCGCCAGCCGGCGACGCGGCAATCCCGAAGGTAGCGACCGCGAATGCCCCCCCTCCCTGTCATTGCGAGGAGCCGGCGCCAGCCGGCGACGCGGCAATCCCGAAGGTAGCGACCGCGCCCCCTCGAAACCACGCCGGCCGTCAGCCCAAACGGCTCCTGGCAGCCCTGCTAGTCCTCACGTTATGCTCTCCCGCCTTCGCCGCGAAGGACGAAATCACGATCAACATGGTCGTCAACTACGGCTCCGCATACCGCGACGGAGCATGGACGCCCATCGACGTTTTCGTGGACAACCAGCAGCGCGACGTCGAGGGATGGGTCGAACTGCGCACGTTCGGGCCCGCCGGAGACGTGCAAAATCCAATTTACCGCGTTTACGCCGACTCCCCCAAGAACTCCAAAAAACGTTTCCGCTTTCACTGCCTTCTACAGGACACGGCGCGGATCGAAGCCCAGTTGCTCCACGGCCGCCGGGCCTTTATCGACGTCCCAACCTTCTTAAACGTAACGCCCATCAGAAAGGAAGATTTTCTCTGCCTCGTGCTGGACGACAAGCCGGAGAACTTTGGCTTTCTGAGCACGGCCCTGTTCACCGGCGCGGGCGATGTCCGCTTTTACCGCGAATCGCTCGACACCTCGCGCCTCGCGTATCTGGCCGATTACGCGCAATGTTACGACGCCCTCGACCTGGTCGTGATGGGCGAGGTCGACCCGGCCCGAATCGGCCTCGAACACCGCGATCTGCTGAAGCGGTTTGTCGAGCGCGGCGGCGTGCTGGTGGTTTGCGCTGGCGCGAACGCGAAATACTACCGCGGCTCGTGGGTCGAGGAATTCGCCGGAGTCGCACTCGGACAGGAGATGCTCTACAAGGAAAACGAACTGGCGCGCCGCGTCTTTGACGAGCAAAAGGTGGCAACCACGGACGAAGAGCGGCAGGCACTCGTAACCCGCCTGGAAACCGTCGCCAAAGGCCTGAAAAAGGTCGGAGAAGACCCCGTGCTGGCAACGTTGCGACCCTACGGCAGCGGCTGCGTGGCAGTTGTTGCCGTGGACGCGGCGAGCGGCGTGCTACAGCGGAGCGCCGGCTACGCCAGCGTGTGGCGCGACCTGATCGCCCGCAGCGGAAGGCCCCCGCAACTTAACTACTCCCAGGCCGCGACCCTCTGCGCGAACCAGCTTCCGATTGTCGCCGGCGTGGAACTCCTGCCCGTCAGGTCGGTGATCATCTACCTGGTTGTCTACTTCGTTGTTGCGATCGTTGGCAACTGGCTGTTCTGGAACTACTTCAAGCGCCGCGAGTACGCCTGGCTCTGCCTGGTAGGCTTCAGCATCGCCTTCACCGGCTACGCGATGATCTTCGGAACCGCCGGCCGCGCAAAGGTAAGCGAAATCGAGCAAATCGAGGTGCTGTGCGTGCCCGAACCGCGCGAGCCCGCCTCGGATCTCGCCGCCGAACCGCTCGAGGCAAATTTGCACGCCTTCGCCGGCCTGCTCGCCGCGGGCAGCGGCCGTTACGGCGGCGCCCTGGCCGATGGCGAATGCCTCGTCAGCGGCCGTATGAACGATAGGCTGTACGGCGGGATGCGCGGCTATGCCGCCCCGGGCATGTTCGATTCCCGACCGTTTGTCTTTGTGCAGGACCGCCCCGCCCGCGTCGAAGAGTTCCAGGTGGGCGCCAGCGAAATGCGCATCTTGCAGGTCGACCGACGGGTCGAAGTGCCGGGCGGCGTAAGCGGAACGCTGACCCTGAAGGAAGGCATGCTCGTCGGGGACCTGGAAAACAATACCGGCTTCAAAATCCGCGACGCGTGGGTGTTGTGCGACGGGGCGATGTATCGCAGCAAATTAAACGGCAACGGCTGGAGTTTCGAGGGGCACAGGGGGCAGCCCCTGCAGCCGGGTCAAATGGCAAATTACTATCCCCCCACCTACCACGGCACGCAACGGTTTCGCTCGTTCCAGGATCTTTTCGACAAGCAACTGTTTGGCGTTCACGACCCGATGGCTATGGGCGGGTTTGTCTGTAACCCGTCCCTGCCGCCTTGCCTCGTCGGATGGGTGAGCGGAAAAGAGCCGTTCGGCAGCTTCACGCCCGACGAGCAAGTGCAAACAAACATTTCCGGCATCCTCGTCGTGGCACAAATCGACGTCGAGCAGGATTCTGCCGCGGGGGGACCGGCCATCGCCGACCTGGCTGTGCGCGTGCCCGGAACGGAAGGGATGAGCCAGTGGCGCACGCCCAACTGGACCCCGAACAGTTCTCCGCAAGTTCTCAGGCAGGCCCCGCCGGGCTTGCTGCAAGTGGGACAACGCGCGCAAGTTTCAGTCCGCCCGAACTCACGGGGGCCGAAACCTGCGGCAATACGGCTAGAATTGATGTACCCGGCCAACGAAAACGCCGCCGTTGAACTCGTCAGCCAAACCTACGGAAGGGTGGCCCCCGGCGCGACCGGAAAGGACCAGAAACTATACATCGAACTTCGTAACCCCGGCGCCCCAAATTCTCCGGCATGGACCCCCGCCAATTCTTACATCGTCCACAACAATGGCTTCCCATTGCGCTACGACACCTACCTGCTGGAAGATTTCGAAGCGGCGTTTCCACGCAACGACAACACGCTGGCGGATATGGTGCTCACTGTCGAGGTGGAAAACGCCGTGGAATCGCCCTTCGAGACAAGCACAACCAGCCGGACCGCAAATCCCAGCGCGTTCGGCCCTTCAACCAAAAACACCGTCTTTGTGGTCCGCGCAAGCGCGCTGATTGACGATAACGAAAAAGGAGTGGCCCTATGGCGATGATCGAAATACGCCAGCTTACCAAGAGGTACAACAAGTTCGAGGCGCTCAAAGGCATCGACCTCGACGTCGAGGAAGGCGACATCTACGGCTTCATCGGCCCCAACGGAGCCGGTAAAACCACCACCATCCGCATACTTGCCACGCTCCTCGAGCCGTCGTCGGGCTCGGCCTGGATCAACGGCATCGACGTCATGTACAGCCCCTACGAGATCAAGCGGATCGTCGGCTACATGCCCGACTCGTTCGGCGTCTACGACGGGATGCGCCTCCGCGAGTACCTCGATTTTTTCGCCGCCGCTTACAAGATCCCGGGCAAACGCCGCAAGGCCATCATCGACGACGTCCTTAACCTCACCGACCTCGCCGACCGCGCCGACGATTTCGTCAGCGCGTTCTCCCGCGGCATGAAACAGCGGTGCTGCCTCGCGAAAACCCTCATTCACGACCCCAAAGTCCTGCTGCTCGACGAGCCCGCCAGCGGCCTGGACCCCCGCGCCCGCATCGAGATCAAGGAGTTGCTGAAAACCCTCCGCGACATGGGCAAAACCATCCTGATCTCCTCGCATATCCTCTCCGAGTTGGGCGACATGTGCAACAAGATCGCCATCATCGAGCGGGGCGAACTACTCACCGCGGGCGACTTCCAGGAAATCCTCCAGAGCGTCCGCCAGACCCGCGAAATCCGCCTGCTCGTCCTCGACGGAAGCGACAAGGCCGCCGAAATACTCAAAGACCGGCCCGGAATCATCAACGTCGACCGATCCGGAAACGAGTTCCACATGGAAAGCAATCTCGGCCAGGCACAGCTCGCCGAACTGCTCTCCGAACTCGTGCAGAACGGTGTCCAGGTCGTTTTCTTCTCCGAAGTTATGGGCACGCTCGAAGACGTGTTCCTCCACGTCACGAAGGGAGGCATCTGAGGTCGTGATTGGCCCGTTTCCGTCCACGGCACTCGTCCGCCGCGAGTTCCTGAGCACCCTGCGGAAACCGCGCATGCTCGTCTATACGTCGCTCGCGGTGCTTGCCTGCATTGGCGGTGTCGTACTGATGTGGCCGTCGGCCCAGGCCGTGCAGATTGTGGGCGCCAAGACTTCAACCGTGCTCCTTAACGTGGTCACCGTCGTGTTGATGGCCGGCTGCGGCCTCTTTCTCCCGGCCCTCGCGGCAACGGCCATCACAAGCGAGCGCGATGACGAAACCTACGACATGCTCCACCTCTCGCTGATCATGCCCGCCGGGATGGCTTTCGGAAAGATGCTCAACGCCCTCGGCGTCTACTGGCTTCTGGCGCTGAGCCTGATGCCCGTGCTGGGCGTAACATTCTTCCTCGTCGGCCTCAGTTGGCAACACGTGCTCGTGCGCGCCGCCGTGATCGCCTGGATGGCCGTCGCGATTGGCGCGGTCGGAATTTACTGCTCCGCGCGTTTTCAGCGAACAGTGGTGGCTATAGCTGCATCGTACTTCGGCGCGCTGTTTGTTTTCGGGATTCCATGGGTTTTTGGGGCAGCCGTTCTGGAATTCTTCAGAATCAGAGTTTTCTGGCTAGTCGAGGCAGCATGTGACGTTTTTATGCTTCGTTTAGAACAGTTGGCGGTTGCCGTTGTACCGCCGACCATTATTATCCTTGACAGCCGAATGCCTGCTGCAGTAAATCCGCTGGGACCCTTAATCTACCTGACGCTGCTTGCGCTGTTCTTCTTTCGGCTCACTCTGCGCGCGCTACGCCGGCCGCCCAAGGTGCGCGTCCCGAAACTGGATAAGCCCATCGACGACGCAGCCCGGCTGCACGCACGCCGAAAACGATTTCCCTACTACCTCATCGACCCGCTGAAACGGAAGAAGATCATCGAGGACGGACGAAACCCCGTCCTCGTCCGAGAGCTGCGATGGGGCGTGCTCGGACGGATGACCGTGATGGTCCGCGTGTTCTACGGCGCACTCGCCGTAGATTGGGCCGTAGCCGTCGCCTTCATGCTTGCCTTCGGGGGCGTGGGCACGAACCGCATCGTGGACGCCACAGCCGTCGCGATGACCGCCCTAACCATATGCACGCTGCTGCCCGCGCCGATCCTGCTTTCCAGCCTCTTCGTCAAGGAACGCGAACACAACAAGATCGAAATGCTCCAAATGACCCTCCTGCGCCCGACCCAGATCCTCATGGGCAAACTCGGCGCGGCAGCCGTGCAACTCTCCCCCCTGGTGGTGGCCGCGGTTCTGACGTCCGTAATCGTAGTGGCGCCGTTCGGGCTGGCTCGCGCCGAATGGGAAAACCTCCTGATGCTGGGCGCCGGACTCGTAACCTTGTTCGTGTGCGTGTGGACCGTCGCGGCGCTTTCGCTGGCTGTCTCGTTGCTTGCCCGGACCACCGCCGGCGCGCTGGTGGAAACATACGCGCTGGCTCTGATTCTGTTTGCCGGGACTTCGGCCGCGCTCCACCTTGCTCTCCAGAGTGCGGTAATCCGCCGCAGCATCCCGCCGGACCTCCGGCATATTCTGAGCTTGACGGCATCTTCATTTTCGCCCTTGTTCTCCTATGTGGGCCTTCTGGAGCGATCGCGGCAAAACTCCTGGACGTTCTGGATCGCGAGCTGTGTCATGTTCATCCTCTTGGGCGCGGTTCTTATGCTTGGCTGCACACATCGCGTTAATCGCGGGCCGGAACGCGCAAAAAGGCGGGCCAACGTAACGGCATGAGTATTTACGATCCAGAGTACACGAGCTCTTGCCTGTTCATCCTCGGTCTGCTCGTGGCTTTTCTCCTGCGCCGGTTTCTGCTTCGCTGCGCGAAAGCAGCGATTGCATTCTGTCAAGCTTCCGTGCGCGTGGCGAGGCGAAGGGAAGCCTGGCCCCTGCCCGCCATGGTTCGCCGCGAGCTCCTGACAAGCCTGCGCCTCGTGCGGACGTACCTCCTGCTCGCGGTCTCGGCGGGAGTCGTATTCGGGGTGGTGATGTCGGAGGTCCCCACATTGGGAGCCGCACGCGCCGGCCAGGCACAGGCCGCCATGCACGTCTTCACAATCTACACGACCGCCCTCTACCGCGTGGGCTGGGTTTTCATTCCCCTCTTGGCCGCACCCGCCATCGCCTCCGAACGTCAGCGCCAGACCCTTGAGCTGCTGACCGTAACCATGATAAAGCCACGGACCATCGTGCTGGGCAAGCTGGTGAACGTGCTTGGCCTCTATGTGCTGGTAGCGGTGGCGACACTGCCCGTGATCGGCGTGCTGTTCTTCTTCACCGGCCTGGACCTGGCCGACTTCGTCCTGGCGATTCTCACCCTGATGGCCAGGGTTTTCGTGGCCGCATCCGTCGGTTTGCTTGCATCGGCCTTGTTCCAGCAAAACACGCTCGTCGCCATCGGCGCGGCCTACCTCGTGCTCCTGATGATCGAGGTGTTTCCGCTGGCCCTGACGCTGATCGCCGCTTTGTTCTGCCTGCGGAAGGCCGTGAGGCTCGTGGAGCGCCCCCCCACGTTTCTCCCGCAGTTGGAAATGCCCGACCTCATAAAAGACCCGAAGCGCCTCCGCCAGCGCCGCGAACAGTGGCCCTTCTACCTTATCGACCCCCAGCGCCCCAAAAAACCCATTTCCGACCGGAGCAACCCCATGTTCGCCAAGGAAAACCGCACCGGACTGTTCAGCCAGGGCTCATGGCGCGTCCGCGTGTTTTATTGTTACATCTTCCTTTTCATAATCATCCCCTTCGCTGCAATCGAAGGCCGCGAGGCCGCCCTGGGAACCGAAAGCCTCCGCGCCCTTTTTATCGAAACGATGCTGATACTGCTGGTAACGCCCGCGGCCATATCGGCCTCGTTTGCAAAAGAAAACGAACTCGGCAACCTCGACATGCTCCGCATGACAACCCTCCGCCCCCGCCAGATCGTTGTGGGCAAGTTTCTGTCGGCGGCCGTCTTGATTGCCCCGCTGGTGCTGGCCTCGGTGGCCGGCATGTGCGTGATGAGCCCGGCCACCGGCGCCCACAAAGCCCTCCCCGCACTCGCCGTCGGGTACGTAAGCATGCTTGCCACACTCTTTTTCGCCCTGAGCGTAGGCTCCGTGGTATCGGTGTTTACGCGGCAGACCACTGTCGCCTTGGTGGCCGGATACGGCGCCAACGCCGCCCTGCTGGTGTTGGCCCCCATCCTGGGACTCTACAGCATGCCCCCCGAGATGTTGCTGAAAATCCCCACGCCCTTGACGTTTCTGACTTTGTCCTGGCGCTCGGGCTTTGATCCGGCCAAGTTTTTCAAGCCGGGCCTCCTGAACGCCCTTTTAAGCACCGGCGTCGGACTGGCGCTGATCGCAGCGTGTGTTATGGTCTTTACAAACCGCTGGGCTAAAGACAGGTAACACAAAAAGGAAAGGAAATCTGCTCGAGATGGTAGACGTCTTGTTCGATCGGCCGTTCGTGGCGCTCCTCAAACGCGAACTGGTAAGCCACCTGCGCACGCTCCGCGCCTTCTTGCTGCTATGCGCCACGATGGCACTGGTAATTCTCGCAATGGCACAGCTGCAATTGATGCGAGCCGGCATGGGCGGCGGCCTGTCTTACGGCCTGCTGGGCCTTTTCAAGAACACCCTGCATTACGTGGCCCTGCTCATCGTACCTCTACTGGCTACGACAACCATCAACGTCGAAGTGCGCAAAGACACCTTGCAGCACCTCCTGCTCACCACATTGCGGCCACGCGAAATCGTCCTCGGCAAGGCGCTCAGCGTGTTTGGATACTTCTTTTTCATCGTCGTGGCCCTCTTGCCCGTGGCGGGCGTGATCTTTTTCCTCGTCGGCATCAATTGGCTCCAGTTCTTGGCCACTATTGGAGATGCCTCGTTGATTGCCCTCATGAGCGCCACCGTGGGCGTTGGCTGCTCCGCGCGGTTCAGCCAAAGCCTCAATGCCGGAATTATTGCGCTCGTAATCGCAGGTATCTTCGCGGGATTCGCCAAGATTTTTGTTCAATATTCTCCAACCACCGGCCAGGCAATTCTTGGTTACGCGGCATTCTTGGGTATCCCGACGGCCGTGACATTCTTTTCCGCAACCCGCCAGCTTGTCCGCACGGGAAAGCCCAAAAGCCGCCTGATGCGCTTGCTCGAAACCCGAATAGGCGAATCCTCGCCCGTATTGACGCGCTCGTTGTTCCGGCAAGGTTTGCGGATGAGAACCTTCTCCCGAAAACTCGTGTGGACCCTTTCCATCCTCTGCATTCTCATATTCGGCCTTGCCGCCAAGGGCATGCATGAAGCCTGGGAACACTGGCTTGTCATCGAGGGCGCCGTGCTTATCTTCCTTTCCACCAGCGCCGTCGCAACCCAACTGACACGCGAGTACGAACAGAACACCATCGAAATGCTCCGCATGACGTTGCTAAGCCCGTTAAGCGTCGTCGCCGGCAAACTGGCTTCGGCCGCACTCACCCTCACACCCATCCTATGCGGCGTTGCGTCCAGCATGGTCGTTCTCCTGACTGAAACGCGCGGACCGGAACTCACGCGCGTCGTCGTGGGCCATTTGTTTCTCTTTTCGTTCGTACTGGCCAGCATGTGCGCCGTGCAGTTTTTATCGTTAACCACCCGCCGAAGCTCGGTTGCGCTTATTCTCGGTTACGCATTCAACTTCGTAACGCTCTTTGCTTTTATTCCTCTTAGTCAACTCAGCATGCCGCTCGCCCGTTTTCAACTCGTTTCTTTGACTTACAGCCTCTTGGCCCTGCTCGTCGCCGTCCTGCTCCTGCTGGCCTCGACGTACCGTTATAAGACCGCGCACAGCCACCCCGTGTCTCTGCGCAGGCGCCTGCGGTTGCCGTGGGCCGCGGCGCCGCTCATGGCTCTCGTGCTCTTCTGCGGCTGCTCGGCCGATTCCCGGCCCGTCGTCGTTGTCTACACCGCCCTCGACGAGATGTTCTCCCGCCCGATTCTCGATACGTTCGAGGAGCGGACCGGCATCGAGGTCCGGGCCGTCTACGATACCGAAGCCGCAAAAACCACCGGCCTCGTCACCCGCCTGATCGGCGAACGCAATCGCCCGCGCGCCGACGTGTTCTGGAACAACGAAGTCGCCCAGACCATCGTCCTGAAAAACAAGGGCGTCCTCGCGCCTTACCGTTCCCCGGCCGCCGAACCCATCCCGCCCAAATTCAAAGACGATGAAGCCTATTGGACCGGCTTTGCCGCCCGAGGCCGCGTCATCATCTACAACACCGAATTGACCAACGCCCCCCCCACGTCGATTCACGACTTCACAAAACCCGAGTGGTCGGGCAAGGTCGCTATCGCCCTGCCCCTGTTCGGCACCACGGCCACCCACGCCGCCGCCTTGTTCGCCCATTGGGGCGACGAAGAGGCCAAGACATTTTTCGAGAAGCTTACGGCAAATAACGTGGCCATCCTGCCGGGGAACGCGACCGTCCGCGACCGCGTGGCGCAGGGCGATTTCGTCGCCGGATTGACCGACACGGACGATGCAAACGGCGGTATCGAGGACGGGTATCCCGTAAAGTGGCTGTGGCCCGACCAGGACGGCCTCGGCACGCTCATAATTCCGAACACCGTGTGCCTGGTGGCACAGTCGCCCAACCCCGTCGGCGGCAAAAAGCTGATCGACTACCTTCTCAGCCCCGAGGTCGAGGCGCGCCTGGCGAAAAGCCGTTCGCTCCAGATGCCCTTGAATCCGCGCGTCGAGGCCCCGCCTTCGGTGCCGCGTATCGAAAAGATCAAGACAATGCCGCTCGATTTCGATGAAATTGCACGCAAAATGGAAACCGCCGCCGAAGCCGCCCGGGCAGAATTCATGAAGTGATGCGCATACACGAAAAAAGCCGCTTGTTGGTGGCGGCCGCCGCGCTGGTTCTCCTCGGACTTCTGTGCGCCGCGCCCGTCGCCGCCGCGTTTCTCCCCCTCGCCACAAGCAAAGGCGCTACCCTGGCCGGCGTCTTGCGCGAACCGCGCCAATGGCGCCTATTTCTCACCACCGCCGCCGTAGCGCTCGGCGCCGCCGGTGTGGCAACCCTCCTCGGCGCGCCCGCCGGCTACTTTCTGGGCCGGATGCCGGCGCGCCCCCGCCGCCTCCTGGCGGGCCTGCTCGCCGCCCCGTTGCTCATCCCGCCCTACGTGACCGCAGTCGCCTGGGTGGACGCACTCGGCCGCGCCGGCATGCTGAACCGCTTGCTCACGAGCTGGGATGCGGTCCCATCGCTGGTACGCCCCTATGGCCTTGCCGCAACCATCATGGTCATCGCCCTCAGCTACTTCCCCGTGGTGGCATTCGCCGTGCTGGTGGGCGTGCGCCGCCTCGATGGACGTTGGGAAGAAGCGGCGCTGCTATCGGAAACCGGCCCGCGAACCTTATCGCGCATCGTCCTGCCCCTCGTCCTGCCTTACCTCGCCCTCGGCGCGGGCGCGGTTTTTCTCCTGGCCCTCCTCAGTTTTTCCGTGCCGCTGCTGCTCCAGACGCCCGTGTACACTGTCGAGATCTACACGCGCTTCACAAGCTTCTACGAGCCCGCGCAGGCCGTCGGCCACGCCCTGCCCTTGGCGCTCTTTCTGCTCCCGCTGCCCCTCGTTTGGCGGTGGAGCCTCCGCCGGCAGAACCGGTTCGCGACCGCAAGCGCAGGCAGGCCCCCGTTGCAAAGCGGCGCGCACCTCGCCGTTCTCGGGACCGCCTACTGCCTGTGCCTGGCTGGGGTGGCGACGGGCGTGCCCCTCGCCGTGCTGGCAGTGCGGGCCTGGCCGCCGGATTCATTCGTCGAAGTATGGCAAACCGCCCGCAACGCAATGGCGACAACCCTCTTACTCGCCGCGCTTACGGCCACGGCGGGCGTCGCCATCGCGTTTTTTGCCGCCCGCTCCCTGGGTGCGCGCGCCCGGCATGTCGCGTTGCCAGTTGCGCTCCTTCCATTCATATTCTCGGGCCCCGTACTCGGCCTCGGCCTCATCCGGCTCTGGAACCACGCCGGCCTGCCCGCCCTCGTGTACGACGGGTTCGCCATACTCGTGATTGCCTGCCTCGGACGTTACTGCGTCTTCGCATACGCCGGCGCCCGCGCCGCGCTCGACCACCTGCATCCCCGCCTCGAAGAAGCCGCAGCCGTACACGGAGCCGGCTTTTTGCGTAGGAGCATGGGCATTGTCTTACCCGCCGCCGCGCCCGCAATGGCGGCCCTATGGGGGCTGCTTTTCGTTTTGGCAATGGCCGAACTCGACACCGCCGTCCTGGTTACCCCGCCCGGATGGACGCCCCTCCCCGTCCGCATCTTCACCCTGATGCATTACGGCCCCAGCCGCCTCGTCGCCGCCCTCTGTCTAACCACCGCCGCGTTCATACTCGCCGCCGCGGGGATTGCCGTTCTTGCTTATACAAAAACAAGGAAACTAATAGCCGGTGCAAGTTGACGTCAAAAACCTGTCCAAACGCTACGGCAGCGTCGTCGCACTGAGCAGCGCAACGTTCACCGCCGAACAAGGCACGATGACCGTCGTCCGCGGCCCCTCCGCATCCGGAAAAACCACGCTCCTCCGCTGCATCGCCGGCCTCGAAATACCCGACGCAGGAACCGTCAGCCTCGGCGGCGTTTGCGTGAGCGGCAACGGCGTATGGGTTCCCCCCGTCCGCCGCGGCCTCGGAATGGTGTTCCAGGACCACGCACTGTGGCCGCACCTCAGCGTCCGAGGCCATTTCGACTTCGTGCTCCGCGCGGCCCGCTTGCCCAAACGCCAACGGGCGGCTCGCATCGAGCGCCTGCTCGAACTACTCGAGCTGACAGATTGCCCACGCTCTCTCCCCCACGCCCTCTCCGGCGGACAGCAGCAGCGCGTGGGAATCGGGCGCGCGCTCGCAACCGAGCCGCCGGTGCTGCTCTTGGACGAGCCGTTCTCCAACCTCGACGCACGCTTGCGCGGCCGCATCCTCGCTGAGCTGAATCGGCGCCGCGAAACGGCGGGCACCGTTGTGATTGTGGCAACGCACGATGCAGAGGAACTGCAGCAAAACGGCAACACCGAGTTCCGTATAGGAACCCAAATCCCTTGAAATAGCTTGTCAACACCGCGTGTTTTCAATAGAGGACCGTTAGCGGTTCATTGCTTGCCACAGTTGCAGGTTCCACAGGCGTTTTCGCCGTTCCCTTGCCTCCATGGAAAGGGCGCCGCAAACGCGTCCAGATCCGCAAAATCACAGCGTAAAGTGCAGGCATCCAATGCCTCAAGGGAGAACAGAAGATGAAAAGAAACATCGCGGTAGTTCTGACGGTGCTGCTTGTGTCCGGGTTGGCTTTCGCGCAGGCCCAATACCAAAAACAGCAGGAACAGATGCCACTGCTCGGCAAACCAACACAGCAGCAGCACATGAAGTCCCAGCAGGACCTCAAGCAGCTTAAGGAAAACCTCAAAGCCGCCAACATTGAAGAAGGCACGATCCTCCAGACGATGTACGTGGTCGGCGCCGAAGTGGAAGCGTTCTCGCCCGCCCACATCATCGCCGTAAAGGAAGACCTGAACCTCACCGCCGATCAGGAACAAAAGCTGAAACAGCTGATGCAGCAGACGCAGCAGCAGGCAAAGCAGATCCTGAACGAGCAGCAGCAAGCCACAGTTCAGCAAATGCAGCCGATGACCGTATTCTACGCTATGCAGCAGCTCGAACCCGTACTCCAGCAGCAGGGCCAGGCATTCGGCCGCCCAGCGCAACCCCACAGGCAGATGCCCGGCCAGCCCTCCGCGGGCCAAAAACACCAGCAACATGGCCAAGAATAACCCAAAAAAGTAAAACGCACATCAGGGGCGGCCCAATCAAAGGCCGCCCCTTCTTATCACAATTCTTCGAGACAGGTTCTTCAAACCTTCGGGCGAATCCCTAAGCCTGCACCACATCTCGAAGCAACTTACAAAAAGACATGCAACACAACCCCGATCCTCACCCTGTCATTCCGCGCCACACACCGCCAACCGCGGCGATTTTCGAAAAAGACAAGCAACGGCAATCCCGACCCTCCACCTCTCATTGCGAGCCCCGCACTGCCTCAGGCAGCAATTCCCGGAATGACAAGCGATAGCAACCCCAATCCCCCACCTGTCATTGCGAGATACTGTGTTTAAAAATCAAGTGATCGCCGAAAGGGCCGCCTCCGACGAGCTACACCTATCGGGCCCATTCTCGGCGGCCCTTTCGGCTTGGCTGGC
>Ga0272441_10001428_pt1 | contig 50976 bp, 34 predicted proteins | sample SSMProp6N_FD_193582 | JGI IMG/M metagenome (GOLD analysis project Ga0272441, IMG submission 193582) | Marine sediment archaeal communities from Little Sippewissett salt marsh, Falmouth, MA, United States - SSM-Prop-6N | ecosystem: Environmental > Aquatic > Marine > Wetlands > Sediment ... | reverse complement strand
CTGCTCGTCTGGAAGGGAGTCGGTGGATTCTTCGTCCATTCTGAATAATTGCTGTTGATGACGGTGCTGCGCCAGACCAATAAGTCTTTGCTTGCTTGTGGTAGGACGACCGGGAACCGTCAGAAGGCCGTTAATGTCGGCGCCGATATCCCGAAGCATTTTTGTCAGGATTCTGCCGTTCTGGTCGTCTCCGATTATACCGAGACAAAAAGGTACGGCACCCAGTTCGGCAAGGTCGGCGGCGACCGATCCCGCTCCGCCGCAACTGTGTTCGGTTTTGTGGACTCGCAGTATAGGCACCGGCGCTTCCGGGCTGATTCTCAGGGCGTCTCCGTAGAGATAAATATCGAGCATAAAGTCGCCCACTATCATTACCTTCGGCGAGCCGATATTTTTAAGTGTTTTTAACAGGTTTTCGTACATAAGAATATTTGTGCAAAAAAGCTTATAAACAAAAGGTAATAATTAATTAGTTTTGGAGATTTTACCCGCTAATGTGTCATTAATCAAGCATGTTAATCTATCCCGGCCGGCAGTAAACTTTATCTCTATAGCCATATAAGCGAGCCTTATATCCTTTGTATCCGGTTCCAGAGGCTTTATTTTGGTCCAGTCTTTTTGCGTTGTCAGTATAAGTTCCGCCCCTGCGAGTCCTGCCTGCGTGTAAATATCGACCAGATTGGATTGATTGTATTGATGGTGGTCGTTATAGATTTTTGAGCCGGTAATTTCGGCCCCTAAAGCCTTGATTGTATTAATGAATGAGTTAGGATTGCCTATGCCGCAAAAGGCATAAATCCTGCTTCCTTTCAGTTGCTCGATCGGTGCTTCAGAATGATCCGTCGATATGATATTGACTGCGGCATGAATTGAATGGGCTATCAGTATATTTGGGTTGACTGTTAGGAGTTTGTTTTTAATCTTGCCTAATTCAGGTTCGGGTATTTGATCGCATCTGGTAATAACAACGGCATCGGCGCGTCTTAGCGAGGTCAGAGGTTCACGAAGCAGGCCGGCAGGAAAGATTTTCCCGTAGCCAAAAGGCTGTGTAGCATCGATTGTCACGATATCCAGGTCTCTGGCCAGCCGGCGGTGTTGAAAACCGTCGTCCATAATCAGGATTTTAGCTCCGAATTTCTCGATTGCTTTAGCGGCACCGGCAACACGGTCCGGATCGACTATGACTTCGAGATGCCGACAGTTTTCAGAAAGAACCGCCGGTTCGTCTGTTATAGTATTCGTGGTTTTGTTTTTTGCGGTATTTGTTTTCGTGTTTGTTTTATATCCTCTTGTTAAGACGGCACAGGAAAGGTCCAGTTGATGCAGGTAATTGCAAAGCCAAACCACGAGCGGTGTCTTACCTGTTCCGCCAAGAGTTATATTGCCTATACTTATAACGAGGGCTTTGTTGTGATGTATCTTGAGAATCCGCCGGTCATATAATATATTTCTCAGTCTGATTATCAGTGAGTATATTGCTGCCAATATAGTCAAAACTGCTCTAAGCACAGCCGCCGTCCAGCCTTTTAAGTGACCTGAAACCAGCTTATGATAAAAATTTTGATTCATATTATCAGACTTTTTATTCTATGTGAATATTTTGTTAATAATTAATAACAGATTACAAAGAAGGTCCCTGTTTTGCCACAAAAAAGAGTTTTATTTATGAAACAACAATTGGTGTGATTAATATAGACGGATTTGTTTGAAGCAGTCATTATATGGGACTATTCTTAATAATTTTCATCGAGATTTTTTTTGTAGGGAGTTTTTCGCGAATTGTGAATATAAAAACAGGGAATATTTCCAAACGGACAGGAGAGACAAGTACAGGCGATTACCGGGATAGTCGATTAATATGCATTAAAACATGTAGGAGGGGAAGAATTTGTGCTTGAAATTGATGGCAAGCGAAATTGATTTTATATTCTGTTAAGTTGTATATACAGATGAACATTGGGACTATATATTCAGGTGCAAAGCAAGCCATAAAAGATATGACGATAAGACGTAAACTTATCTCGATTATTATGTTGGCTTGTACCACATCATTAATCCTGGTTGGTGCTATGTTTATCATTTGGCAGTGGTTTAGCCTTCGCCATTCGATGGTTCGGACGTTATCGACGCAGGCCAAAGTTATTGCCGATAACTGTAAAGCATCAATCACTTTCGAGGAGCCTAAGGATGCCAATGATGTATTGAAAGCCTTGAGGGCGGAACCAACTATTGTATTCGGCGGTGTTTATACTCTCGATGGGGATATTTTCGCAAGTTATTATCGTATCGGCCAGGAACGAAATGTTTCGTCTGTTAGAATTCAATCGACCGGATACTTTTTCAGAAATAACCTGTTGACCGTTTTCGAACCGATCACTGTCGAAGACAGAGATGTAGGAATAGTTTGTTTGCGTTCGACTTTAGCTGATTTATATCAAACGCTAAAGCGAGATATTGCCGTAGTAGTCGGGGCCTTGTCGATCATTTCACTATTGATATTTCTCGTATCAGCCGAACTCCAGAAAATCATATCCGTGCCGATTCTGGATTTGGCCGAAGTTGCGAGGGTGATATCGGAAAAGAAAGAGTACTCTATAAGAGTTAATAAAAGCAGTAAAGATGAGCTGGGTTTGCTTATCAAGGCTTTTAATGAAATGCTCGCTCAGATTCAGCAGAGAGATTTGGCTCTGGTTAATGCCAACGAGCAACTGGAGAAAAAAGTCGAAGAGCGCACCGCGGATCTGAAAGAAGAGGTATCCGTACGTCGAAAAGCGGAGAACGAGCTTGAAAATGCCGTTAAGAAATTGACGATTTCCAACAGGGAGCTCCGGGAATTTACACGTATTGCCGCTCACGATTTGCAAACTCCACTGCGCTCGATTGGGATACTGTCCGACTGGATTTCGGAAGATTATGCACGCAGGTTTGGTGATAAGGGACATATTAATGCAAAATTGCTTGTGAGCAGGGCGAAGCGAATGAGCCGGCTGCTGAATGCAATTATTCAGTATTCCGAGATATCCCTTGTTGACAGAAAACAGGAATGTCTGGACTTAAATGACATCTTGTCCGATGTCATCGCTCATATAGAAATACCCGATGGTATTGAGATAATGATCGAAGACAAACTGCCTGTTGTTATGGGTGTTCCTAAATTTATACAACAGGTTTTTAGCAATCTCATATCTAATGCCGTAAGATATATGGGTAAACCGGAAGGTTTCGTTAAGATAAGCTGTGAAGATGACGGTGATTTCTGGAAAATCAGCGTTGCCGATAGTGGTTCCGGCATAGAAGAAAAGTATTTTTCAAAAATCTTTGAAATTTTCCAGATGCTGTCATTGCGTGACGAGACGGAAAATATCGGTATAGGTCTTTCTATTGTTAAAAAAGTCGTCGAATTATACGATGGTCGAGTCTGGGTTGAATCGGAAGTTGGTAAGGGAAGCACATTTTCTTTTACCCTGCCGAAGTTAATGGTAGGGCTGAAAAACGACCTTAAGGTTTTAGCTAATGTCGGTAGCTGATCCGCATCAGGTCAATCATTTATATCTTTTCACCAATCGGGCGGCTCTTCTGAATATCAGCTTAAACTGAAAGCTTTTTTATTAAAAACTCGGTAGCCTGGTCACATGTCACTTTGTTTCTTCCGCCGTTCGGTACTAAATTGGCGGCTGTGAGCTCATCGATAGCATAATGGATTTTTTCCTGGTGATTCGAATAACCGATGAAACCGAGTAGTTCGCCGGTTGCTTTGACTACCGCCACCGGAGAGGCGAACTGGCCCCTGTTTTCTTTCATCATACGGGTTCCGGTACCCCCGCCGGCTTCGAACATTCCCTTGCTGAAGCTGACGTTTGCCGAGCCTACGCCGCCGATTCCGCCTACGTACATACCGGATTCGTCACCGGCCATATCTCCGACTATATTGTTACAGACCATAGAGGTAAGCCCGAACGTCTTGCCCGTTTTTTCGCCTTTCATGGCTTTGATTTTTTCGGGTTGTGTGATTGTGTATGAAAAATCATCGGGTTTTACGCTGAGATAATCAATCTCGGGAAAATTCTCGTCAATATAAGCTTTGGCCCAGTTGAGTCCGGCCGCATCAGGTTTGATTACATTATCTTTAAAGTTTAATACGACAAAGTTATTGTTGCTTTTCTTCGCATGGAGGCAGGCAAGATGTGTCAGCCTGTCGATGTCGATACGTGCCTGCGGCCAGAAACATAATGCGTATTCCTCCCGGCCGTTCAGTTCCATCATTCCCGCGGATTTGGCATCCTGGTAAGGCGTTCCAAAGTTGCAGCGAAAAACCGTGAAATCTATTCCTATTTCTTCGTTTTTTATCCTGCGTACACATGCAAAAAGATCCATATATTGCCTCATCCAAACATTTGCACTAGGAACGTTCGGATATTTAGAGCTGTCCGGTGTTTCGAGGGGCATCTTTAGAATTACATCACATTGGTCGATTACTTCAATAGATGTCGGGGGGGCGATTACATCGAGCTCGATTCTTCTTTCGATGGTGAGATCCGGAATCTCAACAACTATAATCTTCCCCTTGGCAATCTCATCGCGGAGCAGATTTTCCAGTATTGTCCTGGCGGCTTTGGCAACAATCGGACCGATTCCGTCGCCGGTGGCAAAACCGATTTTCAGCGGGCGTTTTTTTCCCAGATCGATCGGTATAAATTTCCCTCTGGATTCCGTTGCTTTTAAAACTCGTGCCTTTTCTCTTTCCAATAGTTCCGCCAGTGCATCGAACGGATTATAGCTGCCCTCAAAAATGTTCGTAAATTCAGCCATATTGATTTTCCTTTACTACATTGTTTTTGTATTATTAAATACAAGGTTATAAGCGGTCATTCGTTTCCTGCTTGAGATATTTATAATAAGAGCGGCAGTATAAAAAGTAAATCGATATCGAACAAGAGATAATATTCGAAATTGAGGAAAATCAGTGATATTGCCATAAAATTAATCGCAAATGATTTTATAAGGGGATGTTAATATGAAATTATTTCTTGTCCAGCATGCTAAGGCGGTCTCCAGTGAAGTTGATCCGGACAGGCCTCTGACTGTCGAAGGTCAGCGGGATATGCAAAAGGTCGCCGAATTTATAAAACCTTTGAGCTTTGCCGTTGATAATCTCTGGCACAGCGGAAAAACTCGTGCCCGACAGACGGCGGAGATTTTAGCCACGGTTATTACAATCGAAAACGAAATGGCCGTTCACGATGGCCTCGCCCCAAATGATAATGTTCAGGTAATAAAGGATAGTATCGTTTCTGTCGGGCGGGATATGATGATTGTCGGCCATCTGCCTTTTATGTCGAAGCTCGCCTCATTACTTCTAACCGGCTCAGAATCATCCGGCACAGTGGCATTCAGGCAGGGCGGCATCGTATGCCTGAGCACCGAAGGTGACAATAAGTGGCAAATTGACTGGATGATTACACCGGAAATCCTTGCCTGAATTTGTCATTGTATAATCCGGTTTATTTGTTATAAATCCCTCGGCGATGGCAGTGTATTTTCTATAAATTCAAATCAATAGTGCTTATTCGTGTCTCAGTGATTCAATAGGATCCATACCCGCCGCCCGGTAGGCCGGGTACAGCCCGAATATGATGCCTACTGCGGCGCTGATGCCAAAGGCCAGAACCAACGATTTATAAGTTATTATTGTTGGCATGCTGGCAAAATACCTGACAAACAACGGCAATAGAAAACCTAAAGCAATGCCAACTATTCCTCCGCATAGAGTAATAATCAGGCTTTCCGAAAGAAATTGAATAATTATGTCCTGTTTCTTGGCGCCAAGTGCACGGCGAATGCCGATCTCGCGAGTCCGCTCGCTAACCGTTGCTAACATAATATTCATAATGCCGATTCCGCCGACGATAAGCGAAATAGCTGCGATCGAGCCGAGCACGACGTTGAAAATGCGTTGAGTATCTTTCGCCTGACGCATCAATTCGAGCGGAACCACAATACGATAATCCTGCTTTTCCTTATGGAGCCGTCCAAGAAGGGCATCGACAATGCTGCGCATCGGCACAACATGGTCTATAGAATGAACTTTGACTGTGATTTTGTGCAGTTCCACTTTTTCATAGGTTCCTGATCCGCTTGAGTAGCTGTATTCCATTTCTGAAAACCGGCTTTTGGCAGTTGAAATTGGCATATAAACGAAACCGACTTCCTCTGAGCCGGTATCGCTTTGGGATTTGGTTGCCCCGAGTTCGCTGTTGCCGGTATTCAATAAAGCCGCGGCACCAACCACACCTACGACTTTATAGACGTTTCCCTGTATATGGATGTCTTTTCCTATCGGGTGGTCGAAGCCGAAAATTGCATTGACCACCTTCTCGTCGATAACACATACCGTGCTTTGTTGATGAAGGTCGATGCTGGTTATAAAACGTCCGCAAATGACATCGATAGTGGATGTAAGCGGATACCATGGAATTGTGCCGATTATTTTTACTGCTCCTTTCCGGTTTTTATGCCGGGCTACGCCGTCTAACTGGCGAACAGGGACAATAACCTCGATGTCGGGTATTGTATTGTGTATTGACTCGGCATCTTTATAAGTCAGGCCGTATTGTTTCAGTACTCTTCTTTCCTGCCTGTTAGTGTCGTTGCGTTCAGGGGGAGGCTCAACTGTTTCGATAATCAGATTAGTGCTTCCGAGCCGGGCGATAGTTTCCTGGGCCGCATGGCTGGCTCCTTCGCCGATAGCGAGCATGGCAATCACCGAGCATACTCCGAAAATTATCCCGAGCATCGTCAGGATTGTCCGCAGCCGGTGGAGCCACAGGCTTTTGAATCCGAGTTGAATTGTTCTTTTTATCCCGGAGAATCGCATATTTAATAATGCCCTCTCGAACGTACCTAAAGTGACACATATGTGTCACTTTTGCTCGTCTTGGTTTACTTAAGCTCTCATAATGATTTTCGAATGTCGAATAACGGCCGATTTTCTGTTTTTTTCGATTTTTTCTGTCTGTTTTGTTTTCTCTGGTTCCCTTGTGGTTTCTTCTTTTTCTGTTTTTGTGGTTTCGTCTTTCTTTTTTACATCCGCAGTGGTCTTAGCTTGCTCTGTCTTTTTTATATCCTCGGTGCTTTTTGTTTCTTCGGCGGGCTTCTTTTGATCTCTTTGTTGGTCCGTCTCCTCTTTTTGTTGTTGTGCCTCCTCATCTTTCTCCGTCTGTGTCCATCGAGGCGGATTAAGCAGAACCTGCTCACCTTCTGCAAGACCGTTTTTTATCTCGACAAAATCATCGTTGAATAATCCTATCTCGACTTCCCGCCTTTTGGGACCTTTATCGGTTGAGACATAACATACTTTTTTCTCATCGTCTTCTTCGGTTATTACCGACTGTATCGGTACATAGAGGACATCTTCTAATTCGTCGATTAAGATTTCAACTTTCGCCGTCATGCCGGTTCTTAAATAATCATGCGTTCCGTCTATGCTTACATCAGTCGTATAAACTTTAACATCCGCCATCAACGAGTAGGATTGTGAGTCAGCCATGGGCGCTTTTCTGAGTACCTTACCGGCAAAAACTTTATCCGGGAACGCCGTTGTCGTTATCTTTGCCGGTTGATTCACATCGATTTTGTTAATCCATGTTTCCTGTACTTTAATCTCGACTTTCAACTGTGTCGTATCGGGTATAACTATCATTGGATAGCCCCGTGAGATCTGCGCTCCCTGCTCAATAGGATATCTCACATATCTCTCCATGCTCGAATAATATACGACCTGGCCGGGAGAAGGGGCTTTGATGGTGCACGACTCGATTTGTTTTTTGGTATCTTCCAGCCGTTGCTTGCGGGTCTTGAGTGACGATTCCGCACTGGCACGTCTTGCTTTTACCTGGGCGAGCTGCGAACGGGCACTGCTTTCGGTACGCTCCAAAGACAATTTCGCTTCTAAATAATCGCTTAATAGCTGTTCAACCTGTTTTGGGAATTCGAACTTTTTGAAAAGACCAAGGGCGATTATAGCTTTTTGTTCGTCAATTTTCTGACGTGTAACCTGGAGCTTGGATTCCTTGAGCTGGGATTCCGAAGCATATTCATTGTCAAACAGCTTCTGTGTTCCCGATAAGTTATACCTTGCTTTCTCCAGATTCTCCTGTGCTATTGTGATATTATTTGTCAAGTCCAGCATCTTTTGTGAAGCTTCGCATAACGAGTTCGAATCCTGAATCTCTTCGAGCAGCAAGTCCATGTCTAAATCCGACAATGATTCCAGGTTGGCTGTTTCAAGCACTTTTTCTGATGCTTCCTGACCGAGATATTTTTGAATATCCATTTTTGCAAATTTAACTTTCAGCTCGGCTGCCGTAATATCGCTTTCGTTTTGTTTTATACGAATATCGTAATTTTCTTTTGCTTCGGCAAAGCTCGCCTCGGCGCTGGCGACGTCAATCTCTCTTTGCGGCAATTGCTCCCGTGAGCTCGATGCGTCGAGTTCTACCAGCACCATGTTATTGACATCCTCGGGTGTAATATATGTCCCTTCGGGTACGATATTGACGATACTTACCTGATATTCGGAAAGTCTTGGCGCTTTAATAGTCACCGATTTGACAGGTTTTATACTGCCGTTCTCGACAACGCAGATGTTCAAATCGCCACGTTTTACCGAATACAGCTCTATGTTTGAGCTTGAATTGCCGGGGCCTGACCAATAATGTGAAAAACCGAAAACCATGGCTACGAGAGCCAAAACAATAATGAATATGAGAAGTCGCCGTAAGGTTTTTGATCGGTTACCGGTCTTTTTTTGTTGTTTTTTCGTTTTTTTACTGACCATTATTGAGCCTTTATTGAAAAGCAGATATATACATAGACTTCAACCGCTAATAGTTCTCTATACATTAAGACGCATATGTTAATGAAATGTTACGTATTTTTTCGTATTTTTTTTAATAGAAAAAGGGCAAATCGGCGAAATCGTGTTTTGAAAGGATTGGCAGATTTCCTCATCAGGGCAGAAAAAACCACATCTATGACGATATATTGCTTATCGGCTGGAATCATTTAAGAGAAGATTCCCGACAGACTATTGTGATAATACTATTTGATATCTTGGTTTTCCTGTACCAGGCCGACCAGCCACGATATGCCGGGGCTTTCCTGTGTGGGGACCTGGGAAGTATCCGATATGACCGGCTCGGTGAATTCATTACTACCGGCCTGGCTGATATCCTGAAGATATGAAAAGTACAATGTGCCTGTGTTGATTTCATTGACGACGAATCTGATATCCTCAACGACGTCCTTTTCCATATCGATAGTGTACAGCAAGGATGTATTTTCCGTATAGTCAAGGGTAATAATGAGCTTGTCTTCGTTCTCCAGACGTTCACTTTCAAACCATATACGCTGCTCGACGGCGTCCCTGCGGACGAGGTCCGCTGTATGAAGGCCCATCCATGGCCGGGAAAGACCCTTAAAGAAAGTCCCCGCCGGATAAGCGGCGATTAGGGTACCATCGAGACGGCGCAATTCTGCTCCGGCAGGGCAATCCATAACTTCAAACTCGTTTGCGATGTTTAATCTCATCCAGGCCGGATGTTCGTCGGCTGCGCCATATACGAATGGGATTTGTCCGAGACCGGAAATATTTTGGCCGTTTATTTCGCCGTTTATTCGAAAATACGTCCAGCCCCTTTTGTGCATCTGATCTCGCTGGTCGATTACCATGACGTCCTCAGGCCAGTTGTATTTGAATTGATTAGGTTCTAATGTATTGTAATAAAAATTCGTAAGGAATTTGGGAGTATTAACGAATCTGTAATCTACGGAACTGATTAATAATCCGGTTTCCGGGTCACGATTGTGTTCGCAATAAGAGGACTGGTCGCCTTCGACATTCGAGAGAAACACATTAAATTCTTCCGTATCGGTAGGCAGTAGACAGACTTTCAGGTTGCTCCAGCACACGCGATAGTTATGGATATAAACAGCTTTGCTGTTATAATAATAGTTGCCCTGTTCGTTTTCGAGCCAGGAACATAATTTCTTATCCTGTTCCGGAGTCCACCGCTGCATTTGCATAAACATCGGCCCGTCGATTCCTTCGGGAAAATAAAACCATTGTTCGTAAGCTCCTTTGCTGAAACTGCCGCCGAGGTTCGGGTCGCCGTCCTGTACTTGGGAGGTGAAGTAAATGCTTTCAATATTATCTCTGTCGGGTAAGGATGCCGCGGGTAAAGATGAATCAGGTCCGGATAGTTCAGGTAAAACCGTAACACCTATGCTTGCCAATGATGCTGCAATGGCTATTGTGGCAATGCCCAGTTTTGAACCGGCGGTAGCCAGTGCTGCAGTCGTCAGACCGACTTTGGTAGAAGCGGCGGTTACTGTCACCGACGATGCAGCATCCGCCGGTGCGGTTAGTTTGCCGAAAAGGCCGAGGCAGGTCAATAATAAGCTCTTGCTCAGGCCCTGGCCGGCCAATTGTTTTTTTATCGCTTTCTTGGCGCGGAAGAACAAAACGAGGGCCGTGACTTCGCTGCAATGCATCGCTTCGGCGATATCGGCATAGGATAATTGCTCGAAACAACGTAATGATAATACTGCCCTATATTGCTGTTTTATCTGCTTCATGGCTACCATAACTTTTTTGGAAAGCTCTTCCTGAAGCATGTGTTTCAATCCGTCTTCCTGATAATGTTCGCTTCTGTGTGTCAGAAAATCCTTGTAGAAAGCAGATGCGGATACCATTTTTTTCCTCTGTTTGCTCTTGAAGTGCTCCTGTATTTTATTGTGTGCTATTCGATACATCCAGGGCCAGAAACGCTCTGCCTGATTCAGGCTCTCGAGAGATTGCATCATCTGAAGCAAAATGTCCTGAGAAAGGTCATCGGTTAAATCGTGATCTAAAGTTACGCGGTAAACGTAGGCGCACAACCTGCCTTTCGCATCGTGGACCAGTTGACTCATATACTTTTCCCGGTCGCGCTGCGCCAGTTCTACCAGCTTACACCATGAATCTTTTTCAGCCATAATATTCAGCTCGCACCCTAATAGACGGCATAAAAGGAAATTCGTTACAGTTTTTTAAAATAAATATGAAAGAAACCATGTTTTCATGAAAATGCCGCATAATATATTGTCAAAATTAGATTATTTAGCCGCAAACCAGTGTCTTTTGCCTTTTATAAATGCCGCTGTGCCTTGCTTTTTGATTTTTCGCAGGTTCTTAAGGTGTGCTTTTCCGTGATGCGGCTCAAGAATTTTTAGTTTTTCACATGCGGCAAAATCATCGCATTCCCAGCAGCCTTCGTGTTGTTTCTTCCTGGCACAATTTCGTATTTTGCAATCCGGCGGTCCGCCGTTACCCCGGCATGTTCTATTGCAGCGCATTTTAACCATTGTTCCCAGAACATTATAGCACTTATCGTAGTCCTTGAATTCTTTGAAGAAGGGGACCTGGGCAAGCATATCGGCCATGAGATCGAAACGGTAATGCCGTAATTCCTTTCTCAGGTCCCTGGCAAGATCCGGCACTGTCTGGGTATGACCGAAACAATCTCCGCAATAAAGCCCGCAATAAGCTATCATTTCCTGCTTCTTCGCCATTTGGAGGCCCTTTCAGATGAGTCTTGAGTGCTTTGGGTAATTACTATACCGCAATTATCGTAGAAATCAAGCCTGAACAGGATTTTTGTGCCATGAAATGATTAGTTCTTGCAGAGAAGGACATCAAGAATCCAGAATCCGGAATCCGGTATTTTGTTTTCTGCCTTTTTTCTTGCCGAAACAGAGACCTTTAACTGCCGTGAACAGTCTTAAAAAAAGACCCTCGGAAGACAAACACATCTGTCCCGAGGATTCAAACCACGAAACCATCTCCTCCGTAAGGAGTCCCAGGCGGGTAGGATGGGCAACTCATTTGCCCATGCTGTCAATGTAACGTGACCCGAACCGCATGGGCAGGAAACCTGCCCATCCTACAGCCTCAGGGTAAACTCTGCCGAAGTGTCGAACGATCAAAATTAATTCCAGCCGATCTCTGCAATGTAATAATCTATTTGTTGAGGTAACAGGTTCTGCTTATGAAAATTTCTTGGATGCCGTAAATGAGGGACCTCTATTTCCTAACAACCAACCTTCGTAAGCTTTGTATAGTCTAGTGGCTATCGGGATTGAAGGGGCAATCTGTTTGGTATCATTAGATAAAAAGGACTTTTTCTGAATCCTTATCAGATCCTTCCAACTATAGTCATGGTAGTTTTTCCGGCTTGTAGCACCACTTTTCGATAGAGTTACAATTTCTCTCTTAGCATCCCAATAGAACTCAACCTTATCGGGTTTGGCAAATTTAGCATTAAAGGTGCTTTTCTTCGTCTTGGCACTCGCTCCGCACCCAATCCGCATAACTGGTAATCCTATGAGAACAACCGAAGGTTTGAGATAACTTTTAGATTTATCGAGCCACATGTCAGTTGTTTCAACATCAGCTCTCATCTGTTTTAATGACGGAAGCAAATAGCAGTGCTCAAAATCATTACGGCGCTTCGTAATCAAATCAATGTTTGAAGTTCCTGGGATTTTGAGTTGCTTTATAGCTTTCAGCTTATCAGATGTTTGTGGGCTTTTGGGCCAATCACTGGCATATTGAATACGTAGAGCGTAGAGTATTTCATCTATTCTTGCATGAATAGCACGTTTGGTGTTTGAAAGATCGTTGGCAATATTTTTTGGATTGCCCCCTTTAATGTCCTGCTTTGCCCATTTAAGGAATTCATTTGGGCTAATTAGTGACTTACTGCCACCAAGCTTTCTCCACACGTAAACATTAATGCTCATAATATCCTCTGTAAAATATCATTATCAACCACAACTCGTTGAAAAATAAACTCCCTATGGGACAGGCGTAAATCCTTAATTCCCCGGGCATAATATGTTGCACATCCTATACAGTTAAATTCTTCAGACGCTTCTCATATCCACTCGACTTCTAATGAGCCATTTTTATAACCATCGGCTAACTTACAGAATTTAATATCGGATAACAAATCGCGGTTGAAGGGGTTATTAGGATCTGGATGAAGGATTCCTGTGGTTTTTATTGGATCAGTTCCAAAAGAACAGAGCAGAACAGCAGAAATTGGACATCGGGCATGTTCAAAGAGGTTCGGAGAATTCTTATCAGGTCTAATAAAAGCTGCCGATTCTAATTTAGTTGATTGATAAGCCTCTCCCACAGCTTCTCCAGATTTGGTGTCAATACGTTGAGTAATATATGTTTTGCCTGTGAGCAAGTCCTCTGCTGCTAAATCACGAAAACACCGACAACCTACTTGGAAATGAAATGTACCTATTACCACAATGCAAGATGTATCTAATCCGCTGCACTGTGGTGTTTTGTTGCAAAGTTCTTGCCAAATTGTTCTTGTTAGAAATTTGTAATAACTTGCTTTATTAGGCAAATGGGTCAAGCCAGACTGTTCTGAAGCAACCTCTTTTGTTATGCAGGTTGCTTCAACATAAAAAGTGTTTCCATTTTTGGAGCATTTGAAATCTACTCCCCCCGAGGCACGATCTTCAAAAGGTTCGACATCGCAGCCATGGCCGACAAGTAATTTTCGCGTTGCAGCCTCACACAAAGCCGCTTCAAGATTAGCATTACACAATTTTTTCCACAGCCTTAGACGCTCCTCCTCAAAGCCTTTAAGCCATTTATGGTGCTCATCAATTAATTGTGAATATTCATCTTTCATCATCTCATGCTATTAAGTCCATAGGATGGACAATTTTTTTTACCCATGCTGCTACTTTTATTTATTTTCAATTTAAGGCTTTCTTTTTCTTCCTTGAAAAACCGACTGCTCACGAACAAAGCCTATAAATAGAATACAGTCATGATTATTACTCTTTTATTTGATGTTGGGGGTAGCTGAATGACATCAGCCACGGAGCGCCGCGCAGCAACCAAAAGCCGATGACCAAAGTAGGGATGCCGAACAGCAGAGACGTAAAAGATGACATAAATTCAAGTTGCACCACCATTATTAGGGCCTGATAGATATTATTGATTCCGCTGAGGGCAAGTATAAGGCCAATAATTCTGATTATTAAACCAAAGATTTCTGAAGCGTTCATTTCTTTCCCTTTCTTCTGTTGATAGAAATATGGTTTATTTAGTTAATTTATACTCCATCCCGGTCGGTGTGCCGGGAATGGCAGGCACGCCGGGGAGCCAAAACGAATGGCTTGAAAATCAGGGAAAACGACGCAAAGCCGAATATATACCTCGGCAGCCGGGTGGGCAAGAGAAAAAAAGCTTTTTCAAAATCGAAAATCCAGCATCAATATACGCAATACGAGCTACACCCCCGCAGTTTTTCTTAGCCCCATGTTTTCTGCGAAAACAGAAACGTGGGCTGCAGGCAAAGCAAAACTAAGCAGCGGGGACTAAAGGACAATTTTGCTAAAAACAGGGATTTTGGTTGCGTTAGGGGGGATTTTTGATATAATGCAGCCTGAACTATGGAGGGTTCGGATGGCAAATCAAAAGCTTGCCCTGAGCGGAGCCGAATGGGTCAAAATGAAAAATGCAAAATGACAATGTAAAGTTCAAAATTCCAGACGGGTAGGATGGGCCACTTGTTTGCCCATGCTGTCATTTTAACGTAAACAAAACCGCATGGGCAGGAAACCTGCCCATCCTACAATAGTAAAAAATGCAAAACGAAGCCAATGTTAATTTGGGCAATTCAACGTAAGCTCTTTTTTGACAAGTGAATACGGGAATTTCGGCGATAATCCGCGAAATCTGCGGTTGAAAACGAACCCAATCGACGGCCTTTCCTGCTCCGGCAACGGCCTTCGCCGTGACGAGCGGCCGGAAATACGAGATTCTATACTCGAAATCCGAAAGTTATGATCTTAAAAAAAATGCAAAACGAACCCAATTTCAAATTGGGCAATTTGTCGTAAGCTCTTTTATGACAAGTAAATAGGTGTGTTTTTATGGTTTTTGCCGGTTAAAAAACGAACCCAAAACGAAGCCAATTTAGCTCTGAGTGATTAAATATACGGCCCCGACCAGGACGACAACGCAAATCCATCCGATTATAAATCCGATAACGGATGTGCGTGAGGGAACTGGTATCTCGATATTGGTTTTAGGAAAAAGCTTTCTTCGATCAGGGACCACGGCACCTTCGGGAATTGTACATGGAGTGGTGATTTTTTCTCCGGCTCGAACGGGCGTACATATAAGGGCGTAAAATATATCGAGCTTGTCTCTTGGGACAGCCCTGGTCAATACACTGACAATTATTCCCGCTGCTGTTCCGCCGGTTAGATAGAATATCATCTGCCACGGCAGATATATTGCCATCTCACTGGCTTGCCCGGTGACAAATCGTAATTGTTCGGCATAAGGAACTTGTGCCAAAAATGTTATAAAGAAGGTTTGTGTTGTCAGCCACCAGATGGCGAATGCTGTTATGGTGGCGGCCCAGGCGCCGGCGACCGTGGTTCGCCGCCAGAAAAGACCGAGCCAGAAAGCGATTCCCATCATCGATGATATTTTCCAGAATGTCTCCAGGCCTTCGACGACAGACGGCAGCCAAAAGGCAAAATATACTCCTCCTCCGACAACGAGAATTGCGGCAATTCGAGCTACAAGGATGTAGTGACGAGGTTGTTTGTTCGGCCGGAAACGCTTATAGATATTCTCCGTGAAAAGAGCCGATGAAGAGACCATGAAAACATCGCACGAACTCATTACCGAAGCGACCAGGGCCGCCAGAAATAATCCCAGCATTCCGGGTACGAGTTTCGGGAGAAAATCGCCTGCAACGGCGCCGAAAACTTTGTCGGGATGAATATCCGTCCCGGCAAAATACGCAACGGCTGCAACGCCGGTCAATGCCCATGGTATTGTGCACAATCGCTTTAGGAGTGTCCCGAACATGAAGCCGACGCGGCCTTCGAGCTCCGTCCTGCCGGCGCCGCAGTTACCCATTGTGTGGGGCTGGGTGACAACCCCGACCAGTGCATTGACGGCGATAACTGCAATGTAAAAAAAGCCGATATCGGAAGGGGCCACAAGTGAGAATATGTCACTGCTACCAACAGTCTCGCGTATCCCGTCGAAACCTCCGACCGCATTCATTACGAGCGGCAAAAGGGCAAAGGAAAAAATAATTGTCAGAATGCCCTGAATAAAATCCGTGATAATAGCGGCCGAAAGTCCTCCGGCGACGCCGTATATCACGAACAAAATTGTCATTACGGCAATTGCTGCATTCGAGCTGACAAGTTGTCCGGTACTGGCGGAAATCACCGCCCCGGCCCCTTTGAGCATGATTCCGATATTAACGGAAAGATTTAGAACGCCGATGAAGGCATACAGGGCCGAAACGCTGCCATCAAAACGGGCTTCGAATACGTTTGCGGTAGTGACGGCTCTAAAGCGCCGGAAAATCGGAGCTATCAGCCAATAGAAGGGTGTCACCGGCAGCCAGAGCCATTGATACCAGATTCCCGACAGGCCGTTCGTAAAACTTTTCGCCGCTACGCTGACCGCCTGGTCGGAATGTGTCCCCGTCCCGAAAGAAAACATCGCCATCATAAGCTTGCCGAATTTTCGGGGCATGAAGAAATCGTTACTGTCCCTGAGCTTTCTGGCGGACCATATTCCGATGATGGTAATGATAATAAAGTAAAGCAGTAATACGAGGTAATCGGCTGTGTGGAGTCCCATTTGATTTATTTATCCTTTATATAAATATCGGTGCTCAATGTTTGTTTAGTATTATCACTGTGAGCTTTTGTATTTTTGCCTTAACTCGTGCGTCGTCTGAAATATGGCATCGATTTTGTTGTCGTTCACGGTATCATCCATGTTAATGCAACAGATTCCCGTAAGATATGGATTTGCCGATTCCGATACGAGCCGGGTAATAACAGAATGAATTTCATCGGCATTTTGCCTGATGATTTCCACCGGGCTAAGTCGAATGTTCAGAAAAGTATTGGGAAGAAATTTGCGAAGTTCGGCAACATCTCCACCCCAGCCGACGTCAAGGAAATCAAGGTAAGGAAGTTTGGCGAAAACTTGGGCATAACGATGGGGATCAGTGCCGCAATAGTGGATACCGAACGGCCGATGACTCCGGCTCCAGGCAATATCGATAGGCATTAAGAATCTCTCATAATCCGCAACCGAGATCATCGTGTGGGAGCATTCCGAATGAAGGAAAACAGGTTTGTCGAAGTGCCTGATGTTTCGATTGACGGAGATGCTGCTGGTGCCGGTCCGGCTCTCGATTAATCCGACAAACTTTTCGATAACGTTTCCGATATTAACGAAACCTTGTCTGACTTTGTCCGGATTGGAAAGCATATCGATGAAGACGTCCTGCCCTCTGATATCCAATACGATATTCAGGACTCCGCTCCAGTTCACGTCACCGAATAATTTGCCGTATTGACTGTTCATGTCGTCCATGAGCTTCTCAAACGCATTAAAAGCCGGACTCTTGAAGGCATTGTCCGGATTAATATCCAGTTCAGGGGTTCCCTGTGGTATGACTTGCGGCGGATGATTCTCTGTGTATTTGACCTTGCAGCCCAACATTTCTGAAATCAGATAACCGGCGGCCAAATGTACGGCGCCGACTTCCGGCCTGGTCCGGTCCTTCTCGGAGCCTAAGCCGAAACGGCCCCATTTCTCGGACAGGACTTTTTCCATCTTTTGCTCGTCTTCGATGCGTCTTGCCGGATGGAAGAAAAAGTCACGGTCGAAACATATCCCGGCGTGTTCGTGCCACCATTCCGGACCCAGTACGATATCGACGGGCAGCATATCATTATTCAGTAAGGGATTTTTCATATATGTTTTATCCATTGCATATCCACTTTAACAACATTCAATGAGACAGTAAAGACATGAATACCAATAGCAGTAGAATCCCCTGATTTTTTTTAGGGGTTTCATTTTAGGGGAGCTTAGAATGTTTTTATCAATTTTTCCCCCGTTTATTTGTGAACTACCGGAATTTAATGTGGGTATAAATATAATAAGGAACAAATAAATTAGGAGAAAAGAAAATGAATGCAAGGAAAGGATTTATAATGAAAAGGTATTTGTGGTTAATACCCCTTTTTTTAGTTATTATCAGTGGCTTATTAGCAGGGTGGTTAGCTGGTGCCGAATCCAAATCGGCAAATAATTATAGCAATATTATTATTGATGACTTTCAAAAGGCACAGGTCAGTACTCCCGCGAATTTTAAGTGGACTCTCAATGCTGTTCCTACAGGGTATGTACGTAAGAGAGATATGTTGGAATACATTCGACAAGATAATAAAACCTGTCTATATCTCAAAAGGCCGGTTTCTGTCGAAAATAACTGGAGCATTATCGGCTCCAGAACGGGTTTGGCGAATTTCGGAGAAGGTTTACAAACTTCAGCTTATGAAGGTATATACGTACAGGCGAAGGGCACGCCAGGTCAGTGGATTATTGGTCTGTGGATTGAAGATACGCAGGGCGATGTAAGACTGTACCAGGCCCCAATTGAGCTTGCCGGAAAATGGAAGGGAATTCAGGTTCCTTTTCGCCGATTCCACGCACTTCCTGCAAAAAGAACAGAAAACAGTCCCGAATTGATTCGCCTGAGCAGCGTGGCGGGCAGGCAAGAAAAAACAGTCGAAATTTTCCTGGACGAGATTGGTTTTTACAAGGAGCGAAAGATGTTTAATAAGCTGACACCCGAAGAAACAAGGGTGATAGTCAACAAGGGTACGGAGCGTCCTTTCAGCGGTAAGTTTAACAACCACTTTGAAAAAGGGGTCTATACCTGCAGGAGATGTGGGGCCGAGCTGTTCGAGTCGGATTCGAAATTCAAATCCGAATGCGGCTGGCCGAGCTTCGATGAGCAGATAGACGGTGCCGTGAAATGGCAGCTCGACGCCGACGGTGTCCGCACGGAAATTCTGTGTAATAATTGTGGCGGACATTTGGGACATGTATTCCTCGGCGAGGGATTAACGGCGAAGGATACCCGCTATTGTGTCAATTCCGTCTCGATGGATTTCAAACCGGTTCAGGAAAAAAAGACCGAAAGAGCAATTTTTGCATCCGGATGTTTTTGGGGAACTGAATATCATTTTCAGAAAGTCCCCGGTGTCATTTCGACGACCGTTGGTTATACCGGTGGACATGTCGAGAATCCGACCTATAAGCAGGTCTGCACGGACAAGACAGGTCACGCCGAGGCTGTGGAAGTTATATATGATCCCTTAATAACCGGATATGAGGAATTGGCAAAGCTGTTTTTTGAGACGCACGATTTTACTCAGCTAAATCGGCAGGGACCGGATATCGGGACGCAATACCGTTCGGGGGTTTTCTATCTTGACGATAAGCAGAAAGAAACTGCCGTAAAGCTGGTTGGAGAGCTTAGGAAAAAAGGTCATAATGTCAAAACGGAAATAACAACCGCAGGCAAATTCTGGCCGGCCGAGGATTATCATCAGAAATATTACGAAAAGACCGGTAAAAGCCCGTATTGTCATATATACAGAAAGATATTCTAAACTGCATTTTTATGAGCCGGAAGGTGGGGTCGAGGATGTAATATCTTCCGGCTCAGTTTTTTTTAGTTTTACTTATAGTCACCAGGCGGAGTATTCAGATCTGTAATTATTCTGGATATATCCCTAAGGCTTTTTTCTTGTCTTGCGTGCTTTATCCACACATAATAATCTCGTATAGGGATGATGACTCTTTTGTATTTATGCGTAACATATAATTTCCGGCCTATGGAGAAATGTGGTTATGAAACGATATGGATTATCTTTTATCATTTTTTCGGTCTTGCTAAGTGGATGTGCCGGCTATAGTTATGAAAAACAAGCGGATGGGATTGTAATTAAGCTCAAAAAACAAAAAACGACGGACCCGAACATATTAAAAGTTGTAGTCTGTTCCGAAAATATTCTCCGTGTTGTTGCCTGGCCGACCGAATCCATCCCGGAACGCAGGAGCCTGATTGTAGAAAAACAAAACTGGCAGGATGTAGCATATACTGTGAAAGAAAAGGGAAATGCTATAAAAATTTCCACTTCTCAAATGTCGGCCGAGGTCTCAAAGAAGACGGGGGAAATTGCTTTCTATGATAAGGAAGGTCGATTGATGCTGCAGGAGAAAAAGGGCGGCAGTAAAGTTTTCACACCGGCCGAAGTTATGGGGGAGCAAACGTATCATACCCGGCAGGTTTTCAAATCACCGGCCGATGAGGCGTTTTACGGGTTGGGTCAGCATCAAAACAACATTATGAATTACAAAGGTCACAATGTGGACCTCTGGCAGCATAATATGGTAGCAGTGGTTCCGTTCCTTGTTTCCAGTAAGAACTACGGCATTCTTTGGGACAATAATTCACGGATTAAGTTCGGTGACATTCGTGACTATCAGCCGATCTCGTCTTTAACACTGTACAATAAAGACGGCAACAAGGGCGGATTAACGGCCGAGTATTTCAGCACTGCAAACTTTCAAAAGCTGGTTGCCACAAGAATTGAATCGACTATCGCCCATGAATCTCTGGATACGCAGGGCGGTTTCCCGGAAGAGTTTGATTTCAGTAAAGGCAGTGTACTCTGGAGCGGTGAAATTCAATCCGATGAGTCCGGTGTTCATACATTCCGATTCTACAGCTCGCACTATGCGAAAGTATGGCTCAATGGTGAATTAGTTGTGGACTCATGGCGGCAGAACTGGTGTCCCTGGTCGCACATCCTGCACTTGCCGATGAAAGCCGGTAAAAGATATCCGATTAAAATCGAGTGGGTGCCGAACAGCGGCTATATCGGATTGCGGTACCTCGGCCCGAATAAAGAGTTGGATGAAGCCTTGTCACTATATTCCGACGTGGCCGATCAGATTGATTATTACTTTATATGCGGAGATAATCAGGATCAGGTAATCGCAGGCTATCGAAAAGTTACCGGCAGGGCGCCGATGATGCCGAAATGGGCAATGGGTTTCTGGCAGTGTCGCGAACGCTATCAGAGCCAGGAGCAACTGCTTTCGGTCGTTAAAGAATTCCGCAAACGGCAGATTCCGCTGGATAATATCGTACAGGACTGGTTCTACTGGCCCGAAGACAAATGGGGCGACCATGATTTCGATCCCAACCGTTTCCCCGACCCGGCGGGTATGGTAAAAGAGCTTCACGATGAGCTGAACACTCATATTATGATTTCAGTCTGGCCGAAGTTCTACGTCGGCACAGAAAATTACAACCAGTTTAAGGAAAAAGGCTGGTTATATATGCGCAACGTCGAAAAGAAGGAACGGGACTGGGTGGGGCCCGGTTATCATTCCACGTTCTACGACCCATACAGCGAGGGGGCCCGTGAATTGTTTTGGAAACAGATTAAGGAAAAATTATTCGACAAGGGATTCGATGCGTGGTGGCTGGATGCGACCGAGCCGGATATTCATTCCAACCTCTCGCAACAAGAGCATCTTTTACGAATCGGTCCCACGGCATTAGGGACATCGGCACGATATCGCAATACGTATTCGTTGATGAATGCCAGGGGTATTTATGAAAACCAGCGCAGAGACAATCCCAATCAAAGAATCTTTATCCTGACTCGCTCGGCCTATGCCGGGCAGCAGCGATATTCCGCCGTGACATGGAGCGGCGATATTGCGACGCGATGGTATGACCTTAAGGCGCAGATTTCCGCCGGACTGAATTTCTGCCTGTCCGGTATCCCTTACTGGACGATGGACATCGGCGGTTTTGCCGTCGAGCCGCGTTTCGAACGCAATGTCAAGCCGGAGGATTTGGAGCAGTGGCGCGAGCTTAACACCCGCTGGTTCCAGTACGGCACTTTTTGTCCGATATTCCGTGTGCATGGCCAGTTCCCTCCACGCGAGATGTTTAACCTTGCACCGGACGACCATCCGGCATATCAAACTATGCTGACCTACGACACATTAAGGTACCGCCTTATGCCGTATATTTATTCGTTAGCCGGTATGGTAACGCACGAAGATTATACAATTATGCGTGCTCTGGTTATGGATTTCGGCGAGGACAGCAATGTCCACAATATTGGAGATCAATTCATGTTCGGTCCGGCGTTTTTGATTAATCCCGTTACCGAATACAAGGCCAGGTCACGAAAAGTGTATTTGCCGGAAGGGACCGGCTGGTATGATTTCAAGACAGGCCGATATTACACAGGCGGTCATACCATTGAGGCTGATGCACCATATACGGAGATGCCCATTTTTGTCAGGGAAGGCTCGATTGTTCCTTTCGGTCCTGCGATTCAATACACGGCCGAAAAGCCCGCAGATCATATTCGCCTGATTGTTTATACCGGTAAAGATGCCGTGTTTACTCTATATGAGGACGAAAATATCAATTATAATTACGAGCAGGGTGCTTACAGTGAAATTCCTTTTATATATAAAGAAGCTGAAAAGTCACTGACAATAGGTGCCAGGCAGGGCGAGTTTTCCGGAATGCTCAGGTCAAGGGTATTTGAGATTGTCTGGGTCGATAAAGACAAGCCGGTCGCCTTTAATCTCAAAGCTGCTGCCGAGAGGGCGATCCGCTATAACGGCAGAGAGGTGACTGTAAAGCGAAGGTAGAGGTTTTTATGAAATACGGACATTTTGAAGATGGCTGCAGAGAGTATGTTATAGAAGATCCGAAAACTCCGTATCCATGGATTAATTATTTAGGTACGGAGGATTTTTTTTCGCTTATTTCGAATACTGCCGGGGGGTACAGCTTTTATCAGGATGCAAAGCTCAGAAGAATCACAAGGTATCGATATAACAACGTCCCTGTTGATGACGGCGGAAGATATTTTTATATCGTTGACGGTAACGATATATGGTCGCCGGGCTTCAAACCAGTAATGACCGCACTGGATTCTTACCAGTGCAGGCACGGGCTGGGTTATACGATTATTTCCGGCGAAAAGAACGGCTTGCGGGTACAGGTGCAGTATTATGTGCCGCTCGGCGACAATTGTGAAATCCAGAAGGTGACACTTACCAACAAGAGCAAAACAGCAAAAAAGATAAAGCTTTTTTCTTTCGTTGAATTCTGCCTCTGGAACGCGTTGGACGATATGACCAATTTTCAGAGAAACTTTTCGACAGGTGAAGTGGAAGTTGATGGCTCGGTTATATATCATAAGACCGAATACAAAGAGAGACGAAATCATTACGCCTTTTATTCGGTGAACCAGCCAATCGCCGGTTTCGATACCGATAGGGATTCTTTCATCGGCCTGTATAACGGCTTTGGAAATCCCGATGCGGTCAGCGACCGGAAGTGCCGTAATTCGATCGCCCACGGATGGTCTCCGATAGGTTCGCACATGCTGGAAATCAATATTGCCCCGAAACAGGAAAAAGAGCTTGTTTTCATTCTCGGGTATATTGAAAATGACGAGGATAAAAAATGGGAAAGTCCCGGCGTAATAAATAAGGAAAAAGCCGGGAAGCTTATCGAAAAATACAGGAATCCTGATTCTGTGGACAAGGCTTTGGAGCAGTTAAAAAAATACTGGTCAGATCTGCTGTCGGTTTATCGGCTGGAAAGTCACGATAAAAAACTCGATCGCATGGTCAATATCTGGAACCAGTATCAATGTATGGTGACATTCAATCTGTCTCGCAGCGCCTCATATTTCGAATCCGGCATCGGCCGGGGACTGGGTTTCAGGGATTCCAACCAGGACATCATAGGATTTGTTCATCAGGTTCCGGAAAAAGCCAGGAGTCGCATTTTGGATATAGCCGCAACGCAGTTCGAGGACGGCGGCGCCTATCATCAGTATCAGCCCTTGACAAAAAGGGGAAATAACGAGATAGGCGGCAATTTCAACGATGATCCTCTGTGGCTGATTCTCTCGACTTCCGAATATATCAAGGAAACCGGAGACTTGTCGATTCTGGATGAGACGGTTCCGTTCGATAACGACCGTTCTAAAGCGGAATCTTTATTCGAGCACTTGAAAAGGTCGTTCTATCACGTGGTTAATAATCTCGGTCCTCATGATCTGCCGCTGATAGGCAGGGCGGACTGGAACGATTGCCTCAATCTTAACTGCTTCTCGACCAATCCGGATGAATCGTTCCAGACCACGGAAAATAAAAGCGGCGGCGGTGCCGAATCGGTTATGATTGCGGGAATGTTCGTTCTATACGGGACAGAGTTTGCCTCGATTTGTGAAAGATATGGTCGGGACAACGAAGCAGATGTCGCTCTTTCACACGTTAATAAAATGAAGGGGAGCATCAATAAGCACGGATGGGACGGCGATTGGTTCCTGCGTGCTTATGATTATTTCGGGGAAAAAGTTGGCAGCAACGAAAACGCCGAAGGCAAAATTTTCATCGAGCCTCAGGGATTTTGTATTATGGCCGGACTTGGACTCGAAGACGGCAGGGTTCAATCAGCGCTCGAGTCGGTGAAAAAGTATCTCGACTGTGACTACGGCATAGTCTTAAATCATCCCGCTTTTACGAAGTATTATATTAACCTTGGCGAAATATCGACGTACCCGGCGGGATATAAGGAAAATGCCGGTGTCTTTTGTCATAATAATCCCTGGATTATGATTGCCGAGACCATCCTTGGCAACGGTGACAGGGCGTTCGAGTATTATAAAAAAATCGCGCCTGCATACCTCGAAGATATCAGTGACCTTCACAAAACCGAGCCTTATGTCTATTCGCAAATGATTGCCGGCAAAGATGCATTTACTCCGGGCCAGGCGAAGAACTCTTGGCTGACCGGCACAGCGGCGTGGAATTTTTATGCCGTCACCCAGTATATTCTGGGTGTCAGGCCGCAATACGACGGATTGCTTATCGATCCCTGTATTCCGAAGGATTGGGATGGCTTTGCCGTGGAAAGAAAATTCAGGAACGCTGTTTATAAAATAACCGTGCAAAATCCGAAACACGTCTCAAAGGGTGTAAAAGAAATTCTTATTGACGGCAAAAAGCACGATGGAAATCTCCTGCTGGCCTTTGGGGACGGCAAAACTCATAAAATTCAGGTTGTCATGGGATAATCCGGGGGCTTCTCAGATTTCCATAATTTTAATGCCGTAAGGTTCCAGGCTGACGTCTATCGAATTTCCCTTTGCATCGAGGATTTTTGTTTGTTGTGTTTCTTCACTGCTGTTTATCACCACCAGTTTTTTCTCCTTCGGGTAATAGGCACAGTCAGTGTTGATGTTACTGGTTGTCCATGGTCCGAAGTCACTTTGGCGGCCCGCGGCCCAGAAAAGGCAGCGATGCAGGAGCCGGGTGTTTTGCGGCGTAAATTTGAAGCCGGAAAGATAGACTGATTGTCCCTTGCCGAAATTGTGAAGGGCGATTTTCGGTGACAGACCACAATCGGTGATGACCTGTGTGTCTTTATCGGTTATATAAACATTGTTGATGTCGTCACCGAAGTCGATATCGCTTTCGGCATCCTCGAGAATGAAATGCTTCTGTTCTTCCAAGTTGTAATTTCGCTTGGGTTTGCTGCAGGTCTGTCCCGTCTCGCGGTCCACGCCGAGGATGTGTGTAAGCTGGAAATACTGGCTGCTGTATCGGCAGGCCGAAGGTTCGCCTATGCCGATGAAACCTCCGCTGTTGGTGACCCAGGCAGTTATCGCTTCGATTATCTTTTCGTTCTTCCAGTGCCGCCCGCCCGACCAGGCGCTGTCGAGGCGTCCGGCATTAATTATAACACGGCAGTCTTTCGGGATGCCGTTTTGGAGAATATCGTCGAAGCTGATGAAGGTGACATCCACCGGCAGACCGGCTAAGGATTCGGTCAGCTCGTACAGTTCCATCCCGGGGATGAAGTGTCCGACGTAAACCCACGAACGCAGCTTGCCCCATGCCGTCAATACCGCCACTTTTACCGGGGAGGTATAAGGTTTGTCGTTTTGGTGGAAACTTCGCAGCGTTCTGAATTCCTCGTTGATTTGTGTCACTGCCTCGACGAATTCGGGGTAACCTTCCACCAGATGCAAATAACCACCCAAGCCGATTCTGTCCACCGGTTCGCGAAGCAGTCCCCGGCGGATATTGGACCAGAAGCGTTTGGCATCCCTTGCCGGGTCGCCGCCTTCGGCAAATGTCGGTTCGCCTTTCAAACCGGTAGGGAAAAGATAGGGATGAAGACGCAGCTCCTTCGTTTTGACACCCTGCACGCCGGCACATAGCCGGGCCTCGAATGCATTGAACACGCATTTGATCAGGCCGTCGAAGCCGAAGTTTTTGAATCTTTCGCCGTATGGCTCGGTGCCGACCCAGTGATCGTCGTAGAACATGTAAGCCTGCTTGCCTGCGGCATGAACCACGTCGATGCACTTTCTGCCGAAGCTGGTGACAAATTCGTTCATAAAGTCCATCCAGTCAAGCAGGCGTCGAGACGGCACGTTGTGACTGGAGCAATATGAGCCGTTGTTGACGAAGTCTTCGCTTGTCAGCTTGTAGCCTTTTGCCTCGGAGAAAAGACGCATGGCGTATGGGCTGACCGTCATCTCGTATGAACCCCAGTCCGCGTATGTGAAACGCAGATCGGCTGAATCGCCCCAGAACCATGCGAAGTTATAGAACAGCGAGGTAAAGCGGACGATTTTTGTCCGGGGATGGTCTTCGAGCCATTTTTCCAGATAACTTAAAATAAATTCCTGCGTCTGGGGATATATCGGGTCAATTACCATCAGGTGTTCCCTGTCACCCCAGTTGTTGGTGATATGGTTGTACATCGAAATGGCTTCCCAGATTCGGTAGGCCAGGAAGTTTACGGTATATTTATGCCATTTCTGTATGCCTTTTATAGTGACTGTTCCCTTGTCCGGATCGAAGTCCCATTGCTCGATAGGGATTTCTTTGTCTGTAGTCCTGTCGAATACCTGCCACCATGTTTTGGGATCGTCATGGGTATTAATCAGGAACTGTTCCCGGAAAAAGCCGCTTAACAAATCTATCGTGACGTTGTCACTTTTAGCGATAACGGGGTAGCTCATTAAATAATTTTGCTGGAGCTTGTCCATGTTCGTCTTTGCCCATTTGTTATCGATGCGGACAAGGCAAATCGTGGAATAGATATCGAATCCGGTGGAAATTATTTTGTCCGATAGCACCGTGCCGTCACTGTCGCGTATGGCGTCGGCTCCCCATTTTTCGGCAAGTTTTAGCGTCAAATTTTCGTAACCCGCCTCGCCAGGCAGGGTAAAGTTTCCCTTATTCAATTCATTATCAGTCATCTCAACCTCTCATAGTAGGGTGGGGCTTGCCCCACCGAAATTCTATATATTATTCTTTGCTTTTTCTGTCTTTCAGTTCCACTTCTATCTTTGCCATTAATTTTTTGTTAATGGGATAAAAACACAAAACCACACCACAGACTAAAATAATGGCCGCGGGGACAAGGCTGAACAGCAATTTGATTCCATGCGTCGCCCTGAGGGTCTGAGGCACATTGGCCACATATCCGAAGCGGCCCAGCGCCTGCAGGCTCATAAAGCCGCCGACTGCAACCCCCATCTTAATTGCAAACATGATACCGGCGATTACCAGGCCAGTTGCTCGGCGTCCGAACTTCCACTCATGAAAGTCCGTTGCATCGGAGAACATGGCAAACATAAATACCGGCATGGCGCCCGCTACCAACGACCAGATAAAATTGAACAATAACAGCAGCTTTAAGTTGAATGCGCTGTCGTTTTCATTCCAGAGGATTTTGCCGTCCGCCGCCGAAGCCGAAAGCATGTCCGTGTCACCATCCGAATCCAGGTCTGCGGCAAAAAATAATCTCGCATAGTCGGCTTTGGTGATCATCAATTTCTGGTTGGAGAATATTCCGCCGTCCGCATCGGTGGTGATTATTCTTTGTTTGAAGAATTCGACTTCTGCTATTTGATTTATTACTTCGTTTTCTTCGTTTCTTTCTTCTTCGATTTTGGTGATATTTTCATACCAGGCGATCTTTCCGTTTGTATCCGAAACTAATATAATGTCCGGGTCTTTATCCGAGTCCAGGTCCGTTACATAAATCGATTTAACGCCGTTGGCGTCCGTGGCGATTATTTTCTGTTCGGAGAAATTGCCTGCGCCGTCGTTTTCATACCAGGCAATCCTATCGTCGCCGGCCGAACCTGATATCACGTCGGCATCGCCGTCCGAGTCGATGTCCGCCGTACAAACCGAACATGCGCCGACGGCTTCGGTGGAGATTATTTTTTGGCCGGAAAAACTTCCCGTGCCGTCATTTTCATACCAGGCGATTTTATTGTCCAGGGCCGAAGCCGACAGTACGTCCATGTCTCCGTCTGCATCCAGGTCCGCGGCATGAACCGATTTTGCGCCATCGGCATCGATAGTAATCGGTTTCGTATCGGCAAAAGTTCCTGTGCCGTCATTTTGATACCATGCGATTTTGTCATCCTGGGCCGAAGCGGACAATACATCCGGATCGCCGTCTGCATCCAGGTCCGTGGCATAAACCGATTCCGCACCGTCGGCATCGGTTGTAATAAGTTTTTGGGCGGAAAAATTACCAGCACCGTCGTTTTGGTACCATGCTATCTTGTCGTCATCCGCCGAAGCCGAAAAAGCATCCATGTCACCATCTGCGTCGATATCCGCCGCGTAAACCGAACGTATGCCGTTGACTTGGGTGGTAATTTCCTTTTGTTTGGAAAGATTGTATTGAGGCAGTGTATAGAATGCACCTCCCAGAACCACACTGGCCAGGGAGAAGAAAATCATTAATGGCTTTTTGCCGCAGTACTTTTTTAGCGGCGTGCTGAGAAAAACACCGGCCATCATACCCAGGGTGCCTACCGTCAAAAATATAGTGGTCTGATCAAATTCCAAAGCCAGAGGCCCCAGGGTCCATGTGAACATCTTAAGATTGCCGTTACAATAGACGTAATCGAAGTAGTATATGCCTGCACCGTTGCGTATTACGTTATGGGTAACCCAGAAGATGCACGCAATAAACAGAATGATCCAGGGGGCATTTCTGAATACGTCCGCAAGATCCTGCCTGAACGTGCTCTTCTGCTCTTTCGGCGGCTGAACCCGCTCCCGTGTGGTCAGGAAGGTAATCAGCAGCAGGATAATAGCGATCGCGCCGAAGACGCCCATCGTCATTTGGAAGCCCAACGCTTTACTGTAGCCCAGTTCGGCGTCGTAGCCCGGATGCGAGGGATTGGCACCGAGGAACTTGGCCAGTGGGAGTGTAAAGGTGGTAATCAACATCGCCCCGACAAATGCGAAGAAGAATCGATATTGTGACAGGGTCGTTCGTTCCTTGGAGTCCGGGGTCATAACGGCCATCAGGGACGAATAGGGGATGTTGATGGCTGTATATGCCATAGTTGCCAGGATGTAGGTGACATAGGCATAGACGACTTTCATATTCTGGCTCCAGTGGGGCGTGATGAACATAGCGCATGCCAGAATCCCGTACGGGACAGCCATCCACAACAAGTAAGGGCGGAACTTGCCCCATCGCGTGTTGGTGCGGTCGGCAATCATACCCATGATGGGGTCGTTTATCATATCCCAGACACGCGTAACAAGAAACATGAAGCTTGCCGTTGTTGCCGGTATTCCGAAGACATCCGTATAGAATATCATAAGAAAGAAGCTCCACGCCTGATACAGGATATTTGACGCCGTATCGCCGAAGCCATAGCCTATTTTCTCATACAAAGGCAGCTTGCCGCCCAAATCGACCGAATCCGGGCTTGTAGTGACCTGTGAAGCAGAAGTGTTATCGGATTGCATTGTTATTTGTTCCTTTTTAGAACATTTTAGATGATTTAGATTCGTTTATTATGCACATCCTATATTAACATCCGTGACGTAATATATTTTTGAATTGGTTTCATTTAACAAAAATTGCTTTGTCCCTGCAAGTAAAATTGAAAATGGAATAAAATCCGGCAGCGTATTCCCAAAGCCTTATCGAAATGGTATAGTAAGCAAACAAAAAATGCTATTATGGAATATCTCGGTAATATTAAGGCGAGTTATGCCAAAAATTGTCGATTCGAACTATTATGTCGTTCTCGATACCGGAGGATAATATGCAGCTTCACCCCATAGATATATCAATCATTATTCTTTACCTGGTTTCAACAGTCGTTGTCGGATTTCTCATATCGAAAAGGGCCTCCAAGAATATGGATTCTTATTTTCTCGGCGGCAAGAGTATCCCCTGGTATATACTGGGAGTATCGAATGCTTCCGGGATGTTCGATATAACCGGGACGATGTGGCTGGTGTATCTCATCTTTGTTTACGGCCTAAAAGGTGTTTTCATGCCGTGGCTGTGGCCTGTTTTTAACCAGATATTTTTGATGGTATATCTTTCCTGCTGGCTGCGGCGTTCGAATGTAATGACCGGCGCCGAATGGATGAAGACCAGGTTCGGCACCGGGACAGGCTCGCAGTTATCTCATATTATCATTGTGATTTTTGCCATTGTCAGTGTCATTGGTTTTCTTGCTTACGGATTCAAAGGAATCGGCAAGTTTTCCTCGGAATTTCTGCCCTGGAATCTGACACCGAACCAATACGGGCTTATCTTCATGGGCATAACTTCTCTCTACGTTGTCAAAGGGGGAATGCACAGCGTAGTCTTAACCGAGCTTATACAATTCGTAATTATGACTATAGCTTCAATTTCTGTTGGTATAATAGCAATGAGGCAAGTGACAAACGCGCAGATTATGGAATTAGTGCCCGCAGGATGGGAACAGTTGAGTATTCCCTGGAGACTTAATCTGGACTGGAGCGAAATACTTGCTTCGGTAAATACAAAAATTGCGGGCGATGGATATTCATTGTTCACTTGTTTTATCATGATGATTCTTTTCAAAGGTTTCCTGTTAAGTGTAGCTGGCCCGGCACCCAATTATGACATGCAGCGAATCCTCGCGACAAAAAGCCCCAAGGAAGCAGCCAAAATGAGTGGTTTCGTTTCAGTGGCGTTGTTTTTCCCGAGGTACATGTTAATAGCAGGTTTGGTGGTTCTGGCTATTGTATATCTTATGCCCGATCTGGCGGCAATGGGAGAAGATATAGATTTCGAAATGATTTTGCCTATGGCAATGAACAGGTTTGTCCCTACCGGTTTGTTGGGTATATTGATGGCCGGCCTGATTGCTGCATTTATGTCAACTTTTGCCGCCACGGTCAACGCGGCTCCGGCTTATATCGTCAATGATATTTATAAACGCTATATCAATCCGAATGCTTCCGATAAACAATATGTAAGAATGAGTATGATAATTTCACTTGCCGTTGTTGTCGTTGGGATTTCCTTTGGGATATTTGTGGTTGAATCCATTGATTCGGTGACACAATGGATAGTTTCCGCTTTATGGGGCGGGTATGCCGCTGCAAATGTTTTGAAATGGCACTGGTGGAGATTCAACGGTTACGGCTATTTCTGGGGAATGGTTATCGGTTTGATTGCTTCTATGGCAATGCCGGTATTTATGCCGAATACTCCTGATTTCTATATATTCCCGTTCATTCTGGCGATGTCGCTTGTTGGCTGCATCGCGGGAACATTGCTGACCAAACCCGAGAGCGATGAAGTCCTTAAATCATTCTATAAAACTGTTCGCCCGTGGGGATTCTGGAAGCCGATACACGAGAAAGTCCTCCGGGAAGACCCGGCATTCCAAGGAAATAAAGACTTTAAAAAAGATATGTTCAATATCGTTATCGGGATTGTCTGGCAGACGTCGCTTATTGTTATTCCTATATACCTGATTATTAAAGAGAACGTCTCCCTAATGACGGCGATTATTATTCTTGCGATTACCTCGTTCATTCTCAAGAAGAACTGGTACAATAAATTAACCGATTAATGACAAAAGATCGCAGTAAAGCGAGTTGAGGTGAACTGAAGTACTTAAACTGAATTACTTTTTAAATTTAGACACTTTTCATTTTAGGCACTCAAAACTTTTATAATATCTATTCCATTGTCACAAGGAGGTCATGAACATGGCAAAAGAGGGATAAGGGTATTTCGTTGTGCTATGCAAGGCGTTTCCATATCTGCGGAGCTTGTTTCCTGTCTTATGACTTTTTTAGCTAATCTGAGCAGTTGAGATCGGATTTTAATTTCCGACTGTTTTGCGGCTGCTATGTTGATTTCGAATCGTACTTTCTTTTCCTCCATTAGTAAATTTATGATACCCCCGGTTTCGAGAAAATCCTTGGTGTCCGCAACCGTGAGAATCCCGTGTTCTTTTACAGATTCCACGATATTTTTCATGTATTTTTTTTCCGAGGGGCAGATAAACAGCATATGGGATTTCCTGATCTTATCAATCTGTGGATGTTTCTGGGAATTTTTCTCCAGTTCCGATAAGCCCTTGTATTGCTCCACGATGACTTCTTTGCCTTCTATTTTCTTGTTTTTAAGATTCTCGAAGGCATTCTGGAATACGTCTTTGCCGATAATGCCGATAATTATAGGTTCGTCTGTGTCTTTCGTCTTTGATTTCGGCCATTCGACGAACTTCAGGAAGTTAAAAAGAAATGCGGCCTTTATTTGATATTCGGGACTCGCTGTATCGTCGCCCCGGACCGGCGGCACAAAAAGCAACGGGTACAACCATGCAATGAGTATTAAATATGTTACGATTTTTCTATTCATTGCTTGTCCACTATTTACACACTATATTTAGTTCGTCAATATACCGGTTAAAACTTTAGTAGCAAACTTATGAAAAATGCCCTTCCAGGTACATCGCTGCCCGTATCTGTATTGCTTTCTCTAACCGGCATGTCACCTGAATTCGGCTCTTTTGTATATGTTTTGAAATTGTGGACTAATACTATTAATGAAAATAGTATTATCAAAGATTTTCTAACCATACTTCGTTTGTCTCGAGAACGTTCTTAATTACTTATACCCTCGGAACATTAGTATATTTTGAGGTGCTTTCTTGCGCACCATATATATATGTTTTTTGTCGTCAAGCAGACATTGGTGCTTAATGAGAATCCTTTATGTGATTTATGTTCAATATCTTAAGAAAAGCCTCTCCACGTCTTTTCGATTTATAGGACCTGGTATTTATATCCTAAGCATAGGAAAATGGTGAATAGTCTGTTATGTGTAAGTTCATTGTGCTTTGTTTAAATAGAGCAAAATAATCCCGCAATAAGAGACCGGCCGATAACAAGCTTATTTTGCACATAGCAAAATAAATGGGTTCGAAAATGACAATCTCGCCATGGAATCGAGCAAAATCTATTTTCGGGAGGGGGAAATAACGGCTGTTTGCTGCCCGGATGCTTCAACTGTCCCCGGTATCGTGAAATAGCTCCGCTGCGTGAAAGCTCCACCATGGGCAGGGCGATTGCAGTCGAGGGCCTTGTTCGAAAAAGTTGTTGAAGCTATGAAGCATCCACTGGTGGCGGTTAATCCGCTTGTTGCAAAAGCATTTACATCGAGCCTTGCATACTCCGGTAAAATCCTGTAATCTTTCTTACCTTGTTTATTAATAAAACCAGGATATGGAAATGGAAAATCCTTCTCACGAATACGTTCATGGCTACTCGACAAGAGAGAATCGGAGGCTGATGGATCAGGCGATGACCCTTACGGGGCTTTTGCATCACGATACGAAATATCCGGCAGGTGCTGTTGTTCTGGAGGCCGGTTGCGGCGTAGGAGCTCAGACTGTTACGCTGGTCAAAAACAATCCACAGACACGATTCATTAGCGTGGATATATCTGCCGAATCTTTACATGCCGCTAAAAGCAGTGTTGAATCGGCCGGTTTCGGTAACGCTGCATTTCAAAAAGCAGACCTGTTCGATCTGCCGTTCAAAGACAATCACTTCGATCATATATTTGTGTGTTTCGTCCTCGAACATCTGAAAAACCCACTGGATGCTTTGTTGCACCTTAAAGCGAAACTCAAAGACGGCGGCACTATCACTGTAATCGAAGGTGACCACGGCTCGGCCTATTTCCATCCCGACAGCAAATTCGCCCGCAAGGCGATTCAATGGTTGGTTGACCTGCAGGCGCAAAAGGGGGGAGATTCCCTTATCGGTCGAAGGCTGTACCCGCTGATTGAAAGTGCCGGATTCGAAAATGTCAGTGTCTCGCCGAGAATGGTCTATGTGGATTCGAGCAGACCCGATTATGTCGAAGGTTTCACGAAAAATACATTCACTGCGATGGTCGAAGGTGTCCGCGATGAAGCTATCGGTTCCGGTATGATGGATGCACAAGCCTGGGAAAAGGGAATAAAAGACCTGTATCGAACGGCCGAATCGGACGGGACTTTCTGCTATACATTTTTCAAGGCTATTGCTTATAAATAGAATAGTCTGTTAGGATGATTGAAATCGGATCTTAAATGATAAAAGTAGCTGAAGTGAAAATCTACATATTAGGATATTTTTGGGAGTCAATAAAATGAAAGCGGTTGTGATAAATGGCAGTCCCAAAGGTAACAAAGGCAACACGGCATTGATATTAACGCCCTTTATCGAGGGAATGGAGGAAGCGGGGGCGGAAGTTCAGGTATTTTATCCTGCCGAAATGAATATAAAACCATGCCGGGGGGAATATAACTGCTGGTTCAAAACACCCGGCAAATGTTTTCAGGACGATGACATGCGGGATTTTCTGCCTGTGTTAATGGAGACAGAAATTCTCATCCTGGCAACACCACTGTATGTCGATGGAATGACCGGGCCGATGAAAAATATGCTGGATCGCATGATTCCGATTGCTGAGCCGATCATCGAGCTTCGGGACGGTCATTGCCGTCACCCCGGTCGGGCAAAAGCCAAAAAAGGCAAACTCGTTCTTGTGTCCAATTGCGGCTTTTGGGAGATGGACAATTTCGATGCCCTCCTCGCACATGTTCGGGCTATCGGGAAAAATATTAATGCGGAATTTGCCGGTGCGCTTCTGCGACCGCACGGACCGGTCCTGAAGGGAATGATGGACCAGGGTATGGATATGAGCGATATTTTTAAAGCGGCAAAAGATGCCGGCCGGCAGTTGGTAAAAGGCGGAAATATCTCTCCTGATACCCTGAAGACTATCAGCCGTGACTTGCTCCCGAAAGAACAATATTTGACTATTGTGAATCAGTTTATTAAAAATGCATTGTCCCAGAAAGAAAGTTAACAGGTCAGAATCATGATTTTAGTTGCTTGTAGCGGCCTTTATCGAAAATACCTGCCGGGCAATAGCGGGCTGAAAGTTGTGTATAATATATGAAGAAGGATAATAATAACGGGGCTGATATTATTCGAATTCCATCTCGGCAGATGGAATCGGAGTTTTTCCGCATTCTCAAAAAGAAAGGATTTTCCCCCGGGAAAGCCGAGACCTGCGCCCGCATTTTTACTGAAAACAGTCTCGACGGAGTTTACTCGCACGGCGTTTATCGTTTTTCCCGATTCGTGGAATTTGTTGATAAGAAATATGTCCTGGCCGATAACGAGCCTGAGTTGAAAAGCAGTTCCGGTGCCGTCGAGCAGTGGGACGGAAAGTTAGGTCCGGGGCCTGTTAATGCTTTGATTTGCACCGAAAGAGCAATGGCACTATCCGGAGAATATGGAATAGGTTGCGTGGCACTGTCCAATACTAACCACTGGATGCGGGGCGGTACTTACGGCTGGAAAGCAGCTAAAGCGGGTTTTGCATTCATCGGCTGGACAAATACGATAGCGAACATGCCCGCCTGGGGTGCGGTGGATTGCCGGTTGGGCAATAATCCTTTGATTTTTGCCGTGCCTTATAATAACGAAGCGATTGTGCTTGATATGGCTATGTCACAGTTTTCGTACGGCATGATGGAATCCTGCCTGTTCTCGAAGCGGCAGTTACCTCTGCCGGGAGGATACGACAAAAAGGGAAATTTAACAACCGACCCGTCGGCGATTATCGACTCGCAGCGTTCGCTTCCTATAGGGTACTGGAAAGGAGCGGGACTTTCTCTTTTATTGAACCTAATGGCTGCCGTTTTTTCGGGCGGCAAAGCTACTCACGAAATAAGTAAAAACGAAGATGATTTCGGTGTTTCGCAGGTTTATATTGCAATCGACATTTCAAAATTGGATAATAACCGGATAATCGGCCGAATTATTAATGAAATCATCGATGATTATCATAATTCGATACCTGAATCGGATTCCGTTAATATCTTGTATCCCGGCCAGCGGGCTCTTAACACGAGAAAAGAAAATTCGTACAAAGGGATACCGGTTGAAAGAATTGTATGGGATCAAATAAAAGACTTTTAAAAAGACAAAATAAGAATCTGGGTTTGTGGTTGAGTTTATCCCCTAAAAAAACATTCCATTAGATGCAATAAAATACTATAATGTCTGTTTTCGATGATATTTGAATTAGAGCCGTAATTTAAAAAGCCCGTAAAGGAGAAAAGAATGTTGCGTAAATCACAATTATTAATACTGGTTGCAGTTATAATATTGTTGGGACAGACATCTTATGCGGAGGTAAAAAATGTCATCCTGATGATCGGGGACGGGATGGGATTTGAGCATGTCAAGGCTGCTTCGCTGTATGCCTATGGAGAAGAGGGGAAATTATCTTTCGAGCAGTATTATTGCGGGGAAATGGCAACGCATTCGGAAAATTCTTATACTAAAAATAATCATGCAACCGATTAGGCGGCGGCGGCTACGGCGATGGCGACTGGAAAAAAAGTCAATAATGGAATCATTAACGAGATATCCGGAAAACCGCTAAAAACTATCCTGGAATGTTTGCAGGAAAAGGGAAAAGCGACCGGTCTTGTCACGACGGTTCCCATTACGCACGCGACACCGGCGGGATTCGCTGCACACAGCCGCTCTCGGAGTAATTACAGTGACATCGCTAATGACTATATGACTCAGAGCAGGCCGAACTTACTTTTCGGGGCATATTACGAGAACGGCAAGGGAATGACCGCCGAGAAAGCGAGCAAGGGAGGCTACTCGGTGGTGACTACAAGGCGGGAGATGCTGGATATTGTCGGCCCGCTCGATGAAAATTCAACGGAAGAATTTTTCCTGGCGGGATTGTTTTGTCCAGATGGGATGCCCTGGGAATATGATTATTATAATCCGACAGTGATTTTGTTTCCTTTGGATGAAATTTTCAATTTGCCGAATTACAATACCATACCTCACCTTTCGGAGATGACCTCTTCGGCGCTGAGTGTGCTGGATAATGATTCGGATGGATTCTTTTTAATGGTCGAGGGCGGTAAAATCGACTGGGCCGGACACGATAATATTATCGAGCATAGTGTGTTCGAGACACTGGAATTCGACAGGGCGTTCCGGGCGGTTATGAAATGGGCTAAGGACAGGGACGACACCCTGATAGTAGTGACGGCCGACCACGAATGCGGCGGATTATTTGTTGTTAAAGGTAACAGGAGGGGATATATGCCGGACGTGTTCTGGGGTTCGACCAGTCATACAGGTGCGAATGTCCCGGTATATGCTACAGGGCAGGGGGCAGAAGAATTCACCGGTGTGATTGATAATACGGATATCTTTAAGATTATCCTGAAATTAACGGGTAATACTGAGACCGTCGCTTCAAAAAATTAAAGTATTATCAGCATGCTTCGCTAACCTTCCAGACCGAATCGACCCATAGGCCGAGTACCTGCACGTCCGGATATTTCCCGGCGAGCCGCTGCGTTGCGGTTTTAAGTTGAATCAGCTGCTTGTCTTTGTCGGCGGTATTGCCGGTACAATCGTAATGAGCGACAACAGCAAGTGTTTTCGAGCCGTGTTTGGTTACGGATATATTTACCCTCTCGAAGATGGATTTGGCGGCGTTTGAATCCTGTTGTTCGGATAAGATTAGGACCGGGGCGGCCTCTGTGATTGTATCGACATAATCCACGTCGAGCTGCCGCCGGAGATATTCGTTGACCGGCAGTTGTGTTCGCCCATCCATACAGTTTATCACGGCACAAAACGACATTCTTTTACCTTTCAATCATATTTGAAAATGAAGGATAATATCAAATACTAAAAATATTCGCAAATTAATAACAGCAATGTTTATTTATGTTGTTGGTAAAGCTATTAAATTCTTGATATTTGTCTCCTGTATCTGGTATATTTCTATCGAGCTTATAACAATTTCATCCGGCAAATATTCTATTGTTTGGAGGTCTCAGGATGAGAATGAAAATATCCGGATTCATCGTTTTATGTTTCTTATCGTCCAATCTTTACGCCGAGACCTGGATCCCCGATTTGGGAAACGGCAGATATAAGAATCCGGTTGTGTATGCCGATTATTCCGATCCCGATGTCATCCGGGTCGGTGACGATTTTTATATGGTCGCCTCCAGCTTCAACTGCATGCCCGGCATACCCGTGCTGGGCTCGAAGGATTTAGTGAACTGGAAAATCATCGGCCATGTCTATGAACGGCTGCCTTTCGAAAAATATGACAAGCCGGCTCACGGGCACGGTTCGTGGGCACCGGCGATACGTCACCATAACGGCATGTTTTACGTTTATTTCTGCACGCCGCACGAGGGCCTTTTCATGGCAAAGACGAAAAATCCCGCGGGCAAATGGCAATTGTATCACGTGGTGGATGTCGAATTGTGGGAGGATCCCTGTCCTTTCTGGGATGACGATGGTAACGCGTATTTAGTAAGAAGCAAATTGAGGGCGGATATTCTTTACCTGCACCGGATGAGCGCCGACGGAGAAAAAATCCTGGATAACGGGACGGTAATATTCCACGACATGGAAAAACAGCCGACTATCGAAGGTCCGAAATTTTTGAAAAAGGATGGCTATTATTATATCCTTGCACCGGCCGGAGGTGTCCCCACGGGATGGCAGACGGTCCTGCGCTCGAAAAATATTTACGGCCCATACGAAGATAAAATCGTCCTTCATAAGGGCGCGACCGAAATCAACGGCCCCCATCAGGGCGGCCTTGTCGAGCTCGAATCCGGGCAGTGGTGGTTTATGCACTTTCAGGATAGAGGTCCGTACGGACGTATCGTTCATTTGCAGCCGGTCCGGTGGGAAGACGACTGGCCTTTGATGGGTAATGACATCGACAAGGACGGCATCGGAGAACCTGTCATGGAATGGGCTAAACCGGACCTCGGCAAGTCCTTCCCGGTCTCGATTCCCCAGACTACGGATGAATTTGATGCGAAAGAATTGTCCCTGCAATGGCAGTGGCACGCAAATCCCAACAAAGAGTGGTTTTCCTTGACGGCAAATCCCGGCCGTTTGCGGCTTTTCGCTGTAAAGAATCTAACTCAAAACGGCAACCTGTGGTTCGTACCTAATTTATTACTGCAGAAATTTCCCGCCCCTAAGTTTACAGTGACAACAGCAATTAATTTTCACCCCGAGCTGACCGGCGAAAGGAGCGGGCTGGTTATTATGGGAAGGAAATGGGCGTTCCTTGCATTGACTAAGACCAATGACGGCCTGCAGCTTGGGGTCTTCACCGGAGAATATTTTCAGGGATTCGATAAAACGCAGCAAATCGAATCAGTGATTATTCAGCAAGAAACCTGTTATTTAAGAGTTCGCGTGGACGAAAAGTCCGTGTGTACTTTTTCCTATAGCCTGAACGGCAAAGATTTCAAAAATATCGGCAAAGAATTCCAGGCTGTGCCGGGGACGTGGATCGGCGCAAAGGTCGGATTGTTTAGTATCAATCCCAATATCGAAGACAGTAGGGGATACGCCGATTTTGACTGGTTTAGATTTGAATGATTCGCCGTTCTTAAACGGTCATTGCAGTTATGTAACAATAACGAATTAATAATAGGAGAAAAAAATGAAAAAGATAATTTTAACGGCTTTTATTATCTTAATATGTTGTGGCTATTCGAGTGCAAAAGTCGATGATATCCTCAGACAGAATTACGAAGATGGGGATTTCAGACTTGTTTATAATAATGTCCCCGCAGGAATTTTGATTGATGCGGATGATTACAAGGTAGTCGAAATTGCCGCGAATCTTCTGGCCGAAGATATTGCGAACGTTACCGGTACGAAACCTGCCGTCTATACCGATTCACAGCGGCTCGGTGACAATGTTGTAATAGCCGGAACAATCGGGCGCAGTAAGCTTATAGATGAATTGATAAAGGATGGTAAAATCAATGCCGCGGCTATCACCGGGCAATGGGAAACATACGCCCTGCAGGTTGTGGAAAAGCCTCTTGCGAATATCGATGCCGCCCTGGTTGTTTTCGGCAGTGACAGAAGGGGGACCGCCTACGGCATATTCGAATTATCCGAACAGATCGGTGTTTCCCCCTGGTACTGGTGGGCCGATGTGCCGGTGGCGAAGCGGGAAAATCTTGTAATAAAAAAGGGATATTACCGTGACGGGCCTCCTTCGGTGAAGTATCGGGGTATTTTTATAAACGACGAGGATTTCGGGCTCAAGCCGTGGGCGGCCAAAACTTACGACCCCGAATTGGGTGACATCGGCCCCAAAACGTATAGGAAAGTTTTCGAGCTGCTCTTGAGGCTCAAGGCCAACCACTGCTGGCCCGCGATGCACCACTGCACCAGGTGGTTTAATTATTATCCGGAAAATAAAAAGGTTGCCGATGATTACGCCATCGTCATGGGCTCGTCCCATTGCGAGCCGCTGTTATACAATAATGCTTCGGAATGGGACATCGAGACAATGGGCGACTGGCGATACGATACCAACAGGGATACTATTTATAAGATACTGGATAAGCGGGTCTCGGAAAATGGGAAATTTGAAAATGTTTATACGGTCGGAATGAGGGGAATCCATGATTCGGGAATGCGGGGCAACTTAAGTCTGCAGGAACAGGTAGCTTTGCTGGAACAGGTTTTTGCTGACCAGCGGAAGATTCTGGCGACGCATATTAATAAGCCGATAACAGAAATTCCGCAGGTTTTCATCCCGTATAAAGAGGTTATGACGCTTTACGACAACGGCCTGAAAGTCCCGGATGATGTCGCTTTGGTGTGGGTGGACGACAATCACGGTTATATCCGGCGGCTAAGCAGTCCGCAGGAACAAGAACGCAGCGGAGGTGGCGGTGTATATTATCATTTGTCGTATTGGGGCGCTCCACAGGATTTTCTGTGGCTGGGCTCCGGCAGTCCTGCGATAACCGCCTATGAGATGCATAAGGCCTATGCCTACGGTGCGGAGCGGGTTTGGATTTTTAATATCGGTGACATCAAATCCATCGAAAAAGAGATGACCTTCGCCCTGGAGATGGCATGGGACATCGGGCGATGGAATCCATGGAACGCCCATGAATTTAACACCGTCTGGGCGGGCAGGATATTCGGCACCAAGTTCGCTGATGAGATTGGTGATATCCTGAATATCTATTACAGACTCGCGGCCGACGGCCGACCCGAGCATGTTCTGTATGCCGATTATTCTCAAGCTCAGATTGACCGCAGACTGGATGAGTATCGGCAAATTTCAGGAAGGGCGGAAAAACTCCGGGACGAGATTCCCGAAGAATTGCGAGATGCCTATTTCCAGTTGATTTATTATCCGGTTGTCTGTGCGAAGCTCATAAATGAAAAGATATTTTTCATCCGCCGTTCTTTTTCACCGGCAGGAAATGACGATTCGAAGAATGTCAAGCTTGCCAAAAAAGCAATGGAAGCGTTTGACGGCATTGCCGAAATGACTCGTATTTATAATGAAGATATTGCCGGAGGAAAGTGGCACAATATGATGTATTTCAAGCCCAATAATCGCCTTATATTTCAGGAGCCGGAGCGTATCGCTTCGAACAGCACGGCGAAGTTTCCTCGCAGTGCCGCCCCAGAGCCTGTCGTCTCTATTCCGGCGAAACTTTTCATTAATAAAAAAGATTATCCCGAGAAGCGGCTGCGAATCATTCCCGGTTATAAGGACGGCGCGGTGACAATTGAAAATTTCACCGCCGCTCCCGTTGCGGACGGGCAGATAGAGAATGCTCCCTGGGTCGAATTCGAAACCGAACTGGATGCCGGTGACTATGAGGTGATGGTACGCTGCATGCCCACACATCGCATTCACGAGGGTAGGGGAGTGCGGATTGCGATTGCCGCCTGCGGAAACAATCCTGTTATCCATGATTTACATGCTCGTGAATGGTCCCGGCAGTGGAGTACGAATGTGCTTAGGGGATATTCGGTAGGGCAGGCTGCATTAAGTAAGGAAAATTCCGGCAAGACAACGATCCGTGTTTATTTGCCGGAGCCCGGCGTTGTTCTGGATAAAATCAATATTTACAAAAGGTAATATAACAAGTCCGTCTGATAGTGAAATTACACAGGGATAGTGTGCCAATGCTATCCCTACACACAAATAAGGCTGATTTCAAGATTTCTCTTTGTTCCAGCCGGCAATAGTGGGGTAAAAGGGACTACGTCTCAGTTCGTTTTCAACATCTTCTTTATATTCTTTCTTGGAGCTTTTTGTTTTGGCTCCATCGGGCCATGATGCATTAAACAGTTTCCACGCTTGTATTTCATTGCCGCTGTATATAAGTTTCAACATAGTATCGAAGAGTACCGAGGGCGGACGGGATTCTTTGTGCCACCTGGTATCTTCCCTGTACTTTGTGCTGAGCTCGTTAAGATGGTCCTGAGAAAAAGGATTTTTTGTCATCAATTGCTTATCGAGAACATATTTTGCCTGAGCTTTGTCAAAAGACAGAACTACCGAAGGACGCGGGGATGCGGCAAAACTGTCACCTAAAAAATAGTCATAAGCCCTGTCTATGCCTGTTATTTCCGGTAGTCCATCATTATTTAAATCCCTTAATTCGGCATCGATGCCATCAATAACATCGACTTCCTTTACTTTTGAGCCATTAAGTTCCAGGATAAGATATCTGGATTTTCCATGGGCTCCGCCGAGGTATTGTTTGATTGCAAGATTCGGCACGTCGTTCCCGGTGATATCCTTGCCGAATATTTCGATGTAGAATCGTTCCTTGCCGGAACACGAATAAATCCTTTTATATCCCCTCAAAACTTCAAAATATGCCGCTCCGAAATCCTTTCTATATGTCCTGACACTATATTTGCCCCAAAGATTATGCACGGATTCCAGTTCATAAATAAACTGTGGATATACAAGGTAGAGAACTATCGACAAAACAATTGCAAGCAACACATTTATTGCGATAGATAATACCAGGATTTTATTTTTAATTTGCAAAGGCATTATTATTCACTTTCCCTTCGTGGATCATTTATCGCTTTTGTAAAGTTGCATATTTTTATTATATCATTCCGAAGGAAATATGTGAATAAATTCAAAGGAAAGTTTTTGTATATCGTATATCGTACCGGGAATTGTAAAAAGGGCCGGAAAGTACATCCATACTAACTCTCCGGAACAATAAGCCGGATTAAATTCGCTTTGGCCCAATCGATTACGGGATTTTACCGACTGTTTATAAAACCGGCGTGTCCGGTTCGACGATGCGGATGTTGTCGAAATAGAAATGGATTCCCTCGAGATTGCCGTATTCGGCGACAATCTCGAAGTAATCGATCGCGGCCCAGTCGAATTTGCCCTGCGGGTTGAACCAGCCATCGTCCCACGAGCCCTGCTCGGAAAATTCTTCCAGCGGAATCCGCACATTGTTCCATTGGCCGTTCCACTCGGCAAGATTCTGATCGATCCTGTGCCGCATGCGCCAGGGATGGTCGCCGGGCTCGTCGGTCTTGGTATCCAGAAAACGTATATCGATCTTGGCGCCGGGCTGAGCGCATCGAACCCAGAAATCGAGTGCAAAGCCGTTATCGACCAGCATGGATAAATCTTTCACGGGAGAAAAACGCAATGAGATTGCGTTGTATTGAGAAACTCCCGTCCAGTGGATACAGAAATCGCCGGAGGTCGGTTCGTTCTGGCAGTAGTAATCCAGCAGCCCCTGGCTTGACCAACTGGACTCGACAATACCGGTGGCAATGTAATCTGTGTACATATCGAATCCATTGACATCCGGTGTCGTGATTAATTCCTGCTGAGGCGGAGCAGTCAGGCCCAGAGCTTCGACCAAAGGGACATTCAAATCGTAATCGAAGAATTCGCCGGAGTCCTTCTCGAATATTCCGAAGGTGCCTTTATAGTCCCAGATTGTCCAGGCAATACCTTTTTCCTCGAGATAGTTTCGCACAATATCGTACCAGTAAACTCGGTCATCGTTGTCACTGTTGGGAATATATACGCCGAACTCTCCGCAGAATATCGGGACGTTACGCTGCGTTTTAAATGTCACCGCAATATCGATTAATTCCCTGACATGTTCCACCGTCCCGTCATCTTTATAGTTATTGAGATTGCTCTGTATCCAGGTGCCTTTCAGCTCCGGGGGGCAATCGGGCATACTGTTGGCATCGTACGGGAAAGGTACACCGGCAAGTGACTCCATTGAGGGGCCCGTCCAGCTTGCACCCTGATGCGTGAATACGAACGGATCATAAAAGTGGAAAGTATAAATAATATTATCGGCCTGGTAGTACGGCATGTTATTCAGGTTGTGGTAGCTGTTCCATCCCGCCGGACCGACGATGATAGTGTGATTCGCATCGACGACTCGAATAGCGTTGATGACTCTTCGCTGGATATTATTCCAATCCGAATCCGAGATGCCGTGCGGCTCATTGAGCACTTCGTAGTAAAGATAATTCGAGCGTTCTTTGTAATGTTCGGCCATCTGCGTCCAGACGGGGATGAGGATATTTTCGATACTCGGTTCGGTATTTACCGCCGGGTCGAAAGTATGGTTGTCGAGAATCAGGTGCATCTCAAGCTCTTCGGCCCAATCTACGGTTTGGTCCAGGAAGTAATAGAACAGCGGTTCGATTGTGTAGTTCGGCTCACCGCCGGTCACGGCGTGCAGGTTGATGGGCAGGCGAATGACGTCGCAGCCGAGACTTTTGATATTGATAAAATCCTGCTTCGTGAATTTTGTGAACTGGATTTGCCTTACATCCGAGGTTTGAAACCAGCCGGTCAGGTTAACGCCGCGTTTGAAAGGTGTCTCCGCACTGAATGCCACATTGATAATGATTAGAAATAGAATCGCTCGTTTCATAGTTTTCACCCTGTCTCTTTATTATTTCATTATGGTTATTATAACGTAATTATCACATTTTTAAGGATAAAAAATTTCCTGTCCTGTAAAAGTCTTAACAAAAGAAAGTTATCAAAGAGATTTATCCATAATATTTCCCTCTTTTTCTCTTGGTTCTCATACCTGCTTTGCTATAATTATTCTTATTAATGGTACAATTGACCAATAGATAACGTTCCATGAAAACCCAATTGGAAATGCGGCTATGATTACAAAGCTAAGCGTATCAAACTTCAAATCGGTTCGTCATTTAGATATCGAGTGCAAGAAGGTCAACCTCTTCATCGGCGAGCCAAACACAGGTAAGTCAAACATCTTGGAAGTGTTGGCATTGTTGTCTTGGTGTTCACGCACAGGAGGGAATCTGAGTGATTACGTTCGCTTCCAAGCCTATGAGAATCTGTTTTATGATGGGTTGTTGGATCGCGAGATTCGTATCTCTCTCTCCGAGTCATCTGTAAAAACAAACACGGATTTGTATATACGTTTCTTTAATGATCAATTCCAATTCTACAAACAACCTAACACCTCACCTTTTGTTACTATGGACTATAAAGGGGGCATGAGTCGCAGTGTTTATAAAGCAGTAACCAATGTAAAATTCTATCGTTTTAAAGACCTACTGCAATACAGTGACAAAGAAGCAGGTAGTCTTAAGTCTCCCTCCGGAACGAACCTTTTTTCTGTTGTTTTCGGTTCAGAGAGTCTTCGCGAGATGATGAAAGAGTTCTTCAAAAAGTATGGGTTGAGGTTAATCCTAAAACCCCAGGAAAAGGTCTTTGAACTTCAGAAGCAAACAGACGATCTGGTCTTTAGTATTCCTTATCCCATGTCGTCGGATACACTCCGAAGGGTTATTTTTTACACGGTTGCTATTGCTTCCAATAAAGACTCTGTGCTGGTGTTTGAGGAGCCGGAATCAAATGCATTTCCATACTATACTAAGTACCTCGGAGAGCGGATTGCTCTGGACCAGACTAACCAGTTCTTTATCGCCACACACAATCCTTATCTACTTTCAGCCGTTATTGAAAAGTCCCACAAGGAAGATATTCAGGTCTTTATTACCTACTTCAAGGACTTCCAGACGCTGGTCAAGCCCCTGACGCCGGATGAGGTCGTGGAGCTGATGGAGGCCGATCCCTTTTTCAATCTTGATCGTTTGATCGAGGAAGAGTGATGAAAGTCCTCGTGGAATGTAATGCAGACGAAGCTGTCCTTCAGGGCCTTGGAGTATCCAAAAAACAGTTGCGTCACGAGCGGTGCAAAGGTGAAGTTGTTAAGCGAGTGCTTAAATTAGACAGTGCAATCGGTCTGATAGACGAATACCCGCAAAGCGCTCAGCCCCGCGATCTGAATAATTACAAACAATTGGAAGCTGCCGAAGGGCTGCAATTACTCTCTCGCAGAGACGACGAGAATAAAAAACTCATTATTGTCTGTCCGCGTCTTGAGGATTGGCTAATTCACAGAGCCAGATCATCAGGAATTCGACCAGAAGACTTCGGCCTACCAAGTGACCCGGACCGCTTGCATAGCATTCCCCGTTATGAGCAAAAAGAAAGCTTTTGTCGTTTCCTTGAGGAACTTATAAAGCGCGATAAAGGAATGCATCTCCTGCGTCAATGGATATTTGAGAGTGCAATCTAATTGAAATGGATGATATCATGAAAAGAATATGTTTAATGCTATTTGTTGTGCTGGTTGCATTAACAATCTTTCTGCAAACAAGCACGGCAGCAGAGCAGGATAAGTATCCTGAGCCCGTCCAATGGACGACAAAGCAGGATCATCAGAATATGATGGATCAGCTCGGTATAAAGAAGCTGCGGCGTGGCGCCGATGGCATGAATCCCTCATCACCTTATTATCAAAACACCGATGAATCCAAGGCAAATCCGTATCCGAATCTTCCCGAGCCGCTCGTATTAAAAAGCGGGGAGAAAGTCGCTACCCCGCAGATGTGGTGGGAAAAAAGACGCCCGGAAATCGTGGAAGACTTCGACAGGGAAATATATGGTCGAGTTCCCAAAAATGTGCCGAAGGTGACATGGGAAGTAACAGATACGAACCAGGGAGAAACTGCGGGCATACCGACCATAATAAAACAGCTTGTCGGGCATGTGGATAATTCATCCTATCCGCTTATTACAGTCGATATTCAATTAACTTTGACCACTCCGGCAAACTCGACGGGCCCGGTGCCTGTAATGATGGAATTCGGTTTTTCTTTCGGCCGACGTTTTGGCGGCCGCCGCGGCGGTGCTCGCAGAGGGCCGGTCTGGCAGCAGCAGCTTCTCGAAAAGGGCTGGGGCTATGCCGTAGTAGTTCCGACAAGCGTTCAGGCGGATAATGGGGCAGGTCTTACGCGGGGCATCATTGGCCTGTGCAACAAGGGACAGCCTCGCAAACCTGATGATTGGGGTGCTTTGCGCGCCTGGGCGTGGGGTGCAAGCAAGGCACTGGATTACTTCGAGACCGATAAGGATGTAAATGCCAGGCAGGTCGGGATAACGGGATTATCCCGTTACGGCAAAGCCGCTCTTGTTGCTATGGCTTACGACCGGCGTTTTGCGATAGGTTTCATTGGCTCATCGGGACATGGTGGTGCCAAGCTTCATCGCCGCAACTGGGGCGAGCTTGTCGAAAACCTCACCGGTTCGGGTGGATATCACTGGATGTGCGGCAATTACTTAAAATATGGCGGGCCGCTCAATGCGGGTGATTTGCCTGTCGATTCGCATGAGCTTATTGCTATGTGCGCGCCCAGGCCGACATTCATCAGTTACGGAGCCTCGGAAGGCCCCGGCGCCGAAGGTACATGGGTTGACCAGAAGGGCAGCTTCATGGCCGAAGTTGCCGCAGGACCTGTATATGAATTGCTGGGAAAGAAGAGTCTTGGCACGGACGTATTTCCGCTGGTAGATACTGCATTAATCGACGGTGACCTGGCATGGCGTCAACATTCCGGCGGGCACACCACGGGTCCGAACTGGCCGACATTCCTGACGTTTGCGGAACGTTATATAAAAGCGCCGCCGATGAAAACTAGTGCCGGCGCTACTTAGGCCACATCCCCCGGCATGGGTCCGCGGGCTAAAATTTATTGGTCCATAGCTTGTTTGATGACTGGAGTGAGCAGTTTGGTCCAGATTTGGTAGCCTTTGTCGTTCAAGTGCAGTCTGTCACTAAGGAATAATTCGTCGTTCGGTTGGCTGTTACTATCGAGTAACGTAGTAGCGGCATCGAGATAATACAACCGGTCGTCTTTCTGCGAGAAATCTTCAATCATCTTATTGGCATCTTTCATCACGTTCCAGAGCGACCATCGAGAGCCGCTTGGCTTGATACTGATAAATATGATTCGAGTTGTGGGTAGTTGCTTTTGTACAAGACCGATGAATTTCTTATAATCCTCGAATACACGCTTTGCGGTTTTGCCCCCGGCGATGTCGTTATCACCGGCATAAAAAACAATTATCTTCGGCTTGTACGGCAGGACAATTCGCTCGGCAAAATAAACGAAGTCGGAGATTTGCGAGCCGCCGAATCCGCGATTGATTACGTCGAATCGGCCGAAGCATTCGCGAGTCGGCCACAGGCGGATACTTGAGCTGCCCACGAACAAGACGGCATCCGGGGGGAACGAGTTCTTTTTGTCCCAATCCTCGAATGTCCGGATAGTTTCCTCCCATCGCGCAGCTGGATTATTTTCCACCGGTTCGGTTTGAGCGTTCGATATAAATAAACTGCAAAGGGCGATTAGTAATAATATCTTCATTCGATTCATTTTGAGACCTTTCCTATATTTCTGCCGGTATGTGTAAATGATATATTAAATTTAGTATATTTGCCAGAGAAGCCTGCACTTATTAATCATATCGGTAGAAATTCCCCGTATATTCCGTGGAACAGCCATTCGACTACGCTCAGGCCAAGGGTTCGTAGACTAAGTGAACGTTTTGGATTGCATGCTTGATTTGTGAGGCTATCTGCGGTAGATTTATGTTGTCAGAATGGTGAACTGTATCGGGGGAAAAAAAGTTTTTTTGAAAGGAAGGCAATAATGAGATGGATAATGGACAAGCGGGTATGTATCGGGATGTGCATAGCAATGATGTTACTTTGGGGCTGCGGCAAAAAAAGCGACGAACAGCAGGAACAATCCTCAGAACAGTCTTCAGCCGAAACAGATACTTCGGCTATGAATCAGAATGCGATGCCACAGTTAACTATGGCCGAACAGAAAGAAAAAATTGCCGATATGGAGGCTCAGAACAGGCAGAAGTTAATGGAGATGAATCAGGGCAAGGACATTAAACCGGTTGATATGGGAAAACTCAAGGAAATGCTGCCTGCCGAGCTTGACGGCTTCAAACGCACCGACGCCTCTTCGGAGCGAAACCAGATGATGGGAATCGATATGGCAAAGGCGGAGGCGAGTTATCAGGCCGGTAACGGAAACAGTTCGATCAAGATTATTATTATGGACGTTGGAAATCTCAGCGGGCCGATGAAAATGGGTATGACCGGATGGGTTATGCAACAGTACAATCGCGAAACGGACAGTGGCTACGAGAAAACCATTACATACAAAGAATATAAAGGTATGGAGGAATATGACAATAACGACAAGCAGGGGGGGCTTCGGCTGTTCGTGGGGGATCGTTTTGTTGTGGAGTTAAATGGCTATCAAACTACAATGGAAGCAATGAAAAAGGCCCTGGATAAAATCGACCTTAAAAAGTTGGCTGCTTTGGCCTCCGGTTCGTAAAGTAGACTAATCCGGCTAATTACCTTTACTATATTGCACGGCACGTGCATACGGATTAAATAGTAAAAGCAGCATGGAATTGACTATATAGGGATATAAAAGGGGAAAAAGAAAAATATTTGAAAAAAAATTATTTTTTTTCAAATATTGTATTGACGATATGCGTATATTGGTTAGAATACAAAAGGATGGTGGTCAAGTAGAGAATGTATTTTCTGTACTTGACCGCTCTTTTCTATAGTGAAAAAAGGTTTTTACCCGTTAATCCCGAAAGGGTTGTTTTAATACGGGATAATAAAGCTCTTTGACAAGTTAACAGTTAAGCCAAAACAGCCCCTTAAGAAATATATTTCTAAAAGGGGCAAGCAGCGAAAGTGCAGCAGCCGGGTCTGAATACGCTCGACTCGGTGAGCTTAAAATATCTCCGCAAAGCATATCCTCGAACACGATCGGGGAGCGGAGGAAAAATCGGTGTTTTTTTGCCGACACTTTCGGTGCGTATGCCAAAGTGTTGAGCCTTCAAATGATAACCCATTCTTGTCCTTCGGGGCAGGGGTTAACGAATTAAATTGAAGGGTTTGATCCTGGCTCAGAACGAACGCTGGCGGCGTGGCTAAGACATGCAAGTCGAACGGACCAGTGTATTCATATATTGGTTAGTGGCGTAAGGGTTAGTAACAGGTGGGTAACGTACCCCGTGCTTCGGGATAGCGTCAGTTCCTTCGGGAACTTTCCGAAAGGGGCGTTAATACCGAATAATATCAGGAGTCGATAGGCTCCTGATCAAAGATTTATCGGCGTGGGAGCGGCCTGCCTCCTATCAGCTTGTTGGTGAGGTAACGGCTCACCAAGGCAGCGACGGGTAGCGGGACTGAGAGGTTGACCCGCAACATCGGGACTGAGACACTGCCCGGACCTCCACGGAGGGCTGCAGTAACGAATATTGTGCAATGGGCGAAAGCCTGACACAGCGACGCCGCGTG
>Ga0272441_10001427_pt1 | contig 50976 bp, 48 predicted proteins | sample SSMProp6N_FD_193582 | JGI IMG/M metagenome (GOLD analysis project Ga0272441, IMG submission 193582) | Marine sediment archaeal communities from Little Sippewissett salt marsh, Falmouth, MA, United States - SSM-Prop-6N | ecosystem: Environmental > Aquatic > Marine > Wetlands > Sediment ... | reverse complement strand
GGCAAGGCGGCGGCGGTCCCGCACCACGCTCCACACGAAGATGGCGGCGAGGGCGGCCGTCAGCCAGAATTCCCACAGCCAGAAGACGCCCCACCACCACTCGGGGCGGCGGCGGCGCCATATGGTCAATGGCACATCACAGCCTATTGCGGCCACCTGGGTGCCGTCATTAGAGCAGCCTAGGATCGCGTCGCACATACGACAGCCCGACACACGTACGGTCGCACAACGCACGGTGCGACAGACCTCTGGCCACCTCTCCCAGTGGTCAGGTTGCGACCAGCGTTCGGCCGGGAGAGTTGCCAGCTTGCTGCCCTCACGAGTAGTGAGCACTTCCGAGTGCCGGACCTCCTTGCCTGCTGTCACGCTCCGAAAATCTACCTCGTCTCCGGTGATCATTGCGAAGTACTCGCCGTCATCGGAGAATGACACGTACTCTGGGTGCTCAGACAGCTGTACCCCGGGGCGATAGGCCTCCCAATTCACGAGTAGGCCAAAGCCGCTCGTCACGAGCAGCAGAAAGGCGACAAGCGTGCGGAGGGAGAATCTCGGAATGATCCGGGGCAGGCGCATGGCCACCTCGCGTCACGCTCGGGGGGCAGTCGAAGGGGTCGATCAGGGCGCCAATGGATCATACAACGCGCGGCGGCGCGTGGCAAGGGCGTCAACTCGCAGGCTGCCGTCCAGACGGGGACACGAAAACGGCCGCATCCAGAGCGCGAGCCGCCGCTCTCGAAAGACGGCCTGGCGGCACGGAACGCTCGCGGCCAGTATCTTGTTCCCAACGGTTCGCGCCAAAAAAAGCGGGGCGGCCACGAGGCCACCCCGCACAGGGATCGGGAGTTCCCCCCCGAGAGATATCAGCGTCCGAAGGGATTATTCTGCCAGTTCACGCCCTCTTCGTCAAGTGTCATACTGGGGCCGGGGAAATTCTCCACCTTGCCGACGAGGTCCCGCACATCGTAGATGACCAGCGTCGACTCCTTCGCGCTCAGCCTCGCCGGGGTCGAGACGAAGATGGCCCCGTCGCGGAGTTCAAAGTCGAGCCCGGCCAGCCGGCATATCCACTTGAGCGCCGTGCCGAGGGGCATGTCCGTCACCTTCAGGTTGATCGGGACGTCGCCCACCTCGGCTATCGCCCTGGGGTCGAGTATGATGGTGATGCCGGTGATGTGGCCCATGGCGTTGAGCGCGTCCGAGACCTTGGTCTTGCGGAGGTCGAGATCGGCGCGGAGCTCGGTCTTGCCGTCCTTGACGGGCTTCTTGTGGACGATGACGTCGTCGCGCTCGTCGGCCGCTGGGCGCCCCGAAGGAGCCTTCCGCGGCTCAATCGTGACGTCGCCCTTCTCGTGGGACTCCACGAGCTTCCGGACCGTCTCGACGATCTCCTCCTTCTTCTCCTCGTCGATCTCCACGGCGCCCGCCGTGCCAATGAGAAAAAGGAGCGCCGCCGCTCCGCAGGATAGTCTTGTCATCGCCAAGCCCTCCTCACGCTCCCACCGCGTCGGCCTCCACAGTATCGACGCGGGGGGAGGGGGATCTATTAGAGTCTACCCCGCCGGGGGGGTCGGGGCAAGCGGAAAGAGGGCGAGCCCGCCGCCGGCGGGGAGCACGACGGAGCTGCGCCGGGAGCGATACTGAAGGGGGCGGGGGAGGCCAGCGGGGTCCCCTCCCCGCCCCCCGCCAGATAGCCTAAAGGGCCTTCGCCGCAACGGCCGATAAAACAGAAGACCGGCCCCGCAACGGGATCGGTGTATCTGCATCAACGCGTCCGGCGCTCTGGGAGGGGGCCGGGGGCTCGGCCGCACTGGGAGGAAGAACGAGATGTCCTTACAAAGGCGCCGGAACCTCATTCTGGCGGTCTCCGCCGCGGCCTTCGCCGTAGTTGTGCTCGCGGGCTGTCTGCCCGAGCCGGAGCCCCACACGCCGACGGCCATGCCCGACACCTCGGGCGTGCTCGTGCCCCGGCGGGAGGTGCCCCCGTACGAGGTCCGAGGCCGGTCGAACGTCGGCGCGCTCGAGATAGCCACCTTCGCGCGCGCGGGGGGCGACCACGATCCCGACGTCTCGCCCGACGGGACCACCATCGTCTTCTCGTCGACGCGCCACTCGCGGCGGCCGGCGATCTACATGAAGACCATACGCTCGACGGCCGTCACCAAGAGGACCAACGGGCCAGCGAGCTTCATCCAGCCGAAGTTCGCGCCGAGCGGGCGCGAGCTCGCCTGCGCCTCCGACGAGTCGGGCAACTGGGATATCTGGATCATCGGCGCGGCGGGGCGCTCGGCGGTCAACCTCACGGACAGCCCTGAGTTCGACGAGATACACCCCTCGTGGCACCCCGAGGCGAAGACGCCCGTCGTCGTCTACAACCGGTTCAACCGCGCCAACGGCACCTGGGAGATATGGGCGCAGAGCCGCCGCGGCGGCTTCGCGACGATGCTCACCACGGGGCTCTTCCCCGAGTGGTCGCCGGCGAGCACGGCCTCGGGAGGCAAGATCTGCTTCCAGCGCGCCCGGCGCCGCGGCATGCAGTGGTTCTCCATCTGGACGATCGACGTGAAGATGGACGCGAACGGCCGCATGCAGGTCGGGCTGCCCATGGAGGTCGTCTCCTCCGACCGCTGGGGGGCCATACAGCCGGGCTTCTCGCCCGACGGGAAGAAGCTGGTATTCGCGACCGTCCACCGCTCGGTGACGGCCTCGAGCAGAAAGCGCATCTGGCAGGGCGATGACATCTGGTGTGTGAACCTCGATGGCACGGACCTCCAGAGGTTGACGACCTCGCCCGAGCCTGACTGGAACCCGGTCTGGGCGGCGGGGGCGAACGGGGGGCCGGAGCGCGTCTACTTCTGCTCGCTGGCCGGCGGGCACAAGAACGTGTGGAGCCTCGTGCCGGCGCTGCCGGATCCGCCGGGCGAGATTCTCCCCGGCAAGGTGACCGCAGCCGACGCGGCCAAGGCGGTCATCAGGAAGAACCTCGAGGACCAGAAGAAGCTCGAGGCCGAGATCGAGGAGTAGCGGCGGGTGAAGACCCGTGTGACGATCCTTCTTGCGGCGTGCCTCGTCGCCTTCTCGGGCTGCCCGCACCCGAAGCAGCCGACCTATGTCCGCTGGACGAAGTCCCGCCGAACGAGGATGCTGGCCTTCAAGAACATCGAGACGCTAGGGGTGGCCCCCGTCATCGACGAGACCGACGCGGCGGAACTCGACTCGGACGCGCTCGCGCGCGCCTTCGCCAGCGAGTTCTCCGGCTACAAGCGCTTCCGCGTCGTCTACCCGAAGGCCGTCGCTGCCGCGCTGGCGAAGCAGGGCATCGCCGACGCGGCGAAGCTCCCCGAGGCCAGGCTCCTCGAGGCGACGCGAGCAGCGAAGCTCGACGCCCTGCTCGTCATCCGCGTCGAGGACTTCAAGCCCTACTACCCGCCCATGATCAGCTACAAGGTCAGGCTGTACGCGACCGAGATCCACGGGGGCTTGTCTGCGGCCGAGATCCTCGAGTGGTCCGACGACGGCGTGCCGCGTGACGTCCCTGCGGCGCTCACCGACCGCTTCATCTGGGCCCGCGACGAGATCGTTGACGCCCACTCGCGCTCCGTCTCCGAGCGCGTCCGCCTCTACTCGATGAGACGGGACCCGGCCAGGCACCCGATGGGGCCGGAGATATTCCTCCGTTCGATGGATCGCTTCTTCGGTTTCCTCGCCGACCTGACGGGGCGGGAGCTCTACCGGGACTCACTCCTTTACCGGAAGATCGCGGCCGAGCGCGAGCGGCGCCGCAGGGCGGCGGAGGACGGGTATCCGATCATAATGCCCTGAGCGCCCGACGAGCCCCGGCCCGCATACCGCATGCGCATCGACCCCGCCAGTCGGCCACGCGTTCGTGGTGACCGCCGGCACTCGCGCGCCAGGTCCTGCCTGGATGACGTGTGGCGGGGACCGGACGCCGGCACTTCCTCCCGGAGAAACTCCCTCCCAGTAGAAACTGCTCCGGCCTGCTTTCATCTTTGTGGGCGCATCCCGCCGCCGAATGGCCTGCACCGGCCTCCCCCTCCTCTGGCACATCCGTTGCTGTACCCTTTGCCGTGATAGGCAGGTCCACAAGCCGCGAAGGAGAAACCAGATGAGCGACCCCGCCCCGAAGCTCCGCTGGCGCCACGTCCTGTGCGTATACCCCTTCCGGGAGGAGCTGGGCCCGCGCGGCCGCTTCTACCCTCCTCTGGGCCTGGAGATCATCGCCGCCGTCATCGGGCGATACGCGCGTTGCGTCGACGTGATCGACCTCCGCCACGAAACGGGCACGACGGCACAGTTCATCCGCCCGGCGACGGACCTGGTCTGCTTCTCGATCAACTGGGACTGCGAGCGCGAGACCGTCCGCGACGAGATAAACTCCGTCCCGCACGGCGTTCTCACGGTTCTAGGCGGCCGGGCGGCCACGAACGACCCCGAGTGGTGGCTCCGCGAGTGCCCCGGCGTGGACATCCTCGTCCGCGGGGACGGAGAGGAGGCCGTCCGGGAGATCGGAGAGGGCGTCCCCCTCGAGGCGATCGACGGCATCAGCTGGCGATCAGGTGGCCGCGTCGTCCACAACGACGTGAGGTCGCCGGGCCCCGTTACGGACGACTTCCGCCCCGACCGGCGGCTCCGGCGCTACGAGTACGTGCTCGACGCACCCGAGCTGCAGACGGGCCTGACGTTCGACACCATCGTCTCTTCGCTCGGCTGCCCCCACAACTGCGCCTTCTGCGCCCTCGACCGGAGCCCGTGGGGGGTGAAGCGGGGATGGTCTGGCCGATCGCCCGAGTCCGTGGTGGACGAGCTCGAAAGCATGTCGGCGCGCGTCGTCGCCTTCGTCGATCTCAACTTCACACACGACCTCGACCGCGTGGGGCGCATATGCGATCTTCTCATCGATAAGCGTGTCCACAAGAAGTATTTCGCCGAGACGCGGGTCGAGATAGCAAGGAGCCCCGAAACCGTGCGCAAGATGGCCGCCGCTGGCTTCGCGGCCCTGGCTCTGGGGGTCGAGTCGGCCACCGACAGGACGCTGAAGTCGATGCGCAAAGGCTTCGACACCGCGCGCCTGCGCGAGTACTTCAAGGTACTGCGGCGAAGCGGCATCCTGCTGCACGGCCACTTCATCATCGGCGCCATCGGCGAAGACGAGGCCGAGATGCTAGCGATAGCGCGGTTCGCGAAGGAGCTCGGCCTCGACACGATCACGGCCAACCTGCTGACCTACTACCCCTACACGGGCCTCGATGAGCTGCTGGAGGCCAACCCGGAGTATCACGTCGCGCCCGACAAGCGCATCTACTCCGACGCCTACTCGCCCGAGCGCCTCCGGGGCATCCGGGACGAGATACTCCACACGTTCTACTCGACGAGGCAGGTCGCGCGGGTGGTGCGGAAGCTGATGAAGCAGAGGCTCCTCACGCTCCGCGTGCTGCGCTGCCTGCCCAGGTTGCTCGTGAGCGCGGTGAGGGGCCGCTTCAACCCGGAGCGCGGCCGCGATCCCGAGTCCTACTCCGGCGAGGGCCGCGAGGTCCAGACAGCGCCGGGCAGGGCAGCGGGCTGAAAAAGGCAAGCTGAAGGGGGCGAGGAAGAGGCGGCGCCCCGCCGTCAGAGCTCCACCTCCCAGATGAAACCCGAGCGGTGCGGGTTGTCGGTCTCGGCGACGTAGGCGTGGCCGTCGTGGATGACGAGTTCGTGGGCGCGGTAGCACTTGGTGCCGTCGGGGGCCTCGAGGTGCCCGAGTACCTCCCAGCTCCTCGATCCGCGCTCGTAGCGGAGCATATGCGTCACATCGCGGTCGCCCCCCGCGGCGTAGAGCGCGCCTTCGGGGCCGATCGCGAGGCCGGGGAGCCGCTTCTGCGCCGTCGGCCGGCCCAAGTATTCGGTCTTCGCCGTCTCGGGGTCAAGGCGGTAGAGCTCCCCGAGCGCCGTGCCGACATACAGATACCCGTCACCGCCGTTGATCATGGAGTCCACCGGCCCCGCGCCCGGGTACATGATCCCCGTGCCCTCGACCGCTGTCGCCATGGCCTCGTCGAAGAAGACGAACTTCCCCGCCTCGGGATCGTAGCAGCACCACTTGTTCCCGCGATCCCAGGTGCTCCAGCAGCGGCCCGCGTCGTCCAGAGCGGAGACGTGCGGAATCGAATCGACGTAGATGTTCTCGACGATCTCCCGCCGGCGCACGTCGAAGACCCCGAACTTGAAGGCCCTGTAGCCGAAGAAGTACAGCAGGCCCCGCGCCGCGTCGTAGACCGTTGCCTGCGTGTACTGGCCCGGCTCGTTGGTGCCGAGCACCTCCAGATCTCCGGATCCGGTGTGGTAGCGCACGAACTTGCCGCCGGGGGCGTGGGCGAGCTTCGAGATAGGCGAGAGCGTCGAGGTGGCGAAGACGAGCGAGGCGTCGGCCTGGTCGTACCAGAGGCCCTTGTGGATCTTGTACTCATTCTCCTCGCGTATGCTCGTATAGCCGCAGGAGCGGATCTCGCCGGTCGCAAGCTCCATCGCCAGGAGGAAGTCGCCTGCGAAGCTCGTGCAGCCGATGTAGAGGGTGCCGTCGAGTATGCGTTCGCAGAAGGTGGTCATCTCGTAGCGCAGCTTGCGCAGGTCAGGCCGGGCCTGCAGGAGGTCGAACATCTCGCGCTCGTCGTGGCTGCCGGCGAGCTCGTCGGCGTAGTTCTTGAAGCAGTGGTAGCGGATGGTCTTCATCGCATCACTCGCCTTCTGCTTGCCGCCGACGCCGTCCGATGAGCGCCGCGCGCACGGTGTTGACCGACAGGGAGACCAAGACACCTCCCGTCAGGCCGTACATGAAGGCGACCAGCAGCCGGTCGTGGATCGAGCGAAGGCCTTTCATCGAGTAGTGTGCCACATACAGAAGCGTTTGCCAGTAAAGGCACGCGAAGACCGCGGCAGCGACAAGCAGGACCACGACCGAAGGGCCAAGCTCGTCCTTGCGGCCCCGAGAAGTCATATGCACCGCTGCCCATGCAAGCGCCAACCCGAAGACAGCCCCGAGAACGTAGCGCGCTGCCACCGCGCCGATCGGGATGTCCAAGCCTGGGTAGTTGGCCATTGGTGCTCCGCTCAGAAGACGCGTCCCGCCGGCTGCCCGCTCGTGCAACGCCTACCCCAGCCACCTCTTCATCCACTCGACGCCTGAGTCGACGCGGATCTCGTGGCCGAGCTCGTGCAGGTCGATGGCTACGCGGTCACCCAGGCCGAGCTTGTCATAGTGGACCTTCAACGCCTCGAACGTCTCCATCACCCAGGGCCACCAGGCGATGTTATCCGCCTTGCCGCACTGGATGAGGAACGGCCGCGGGCATATCAGGCTGCAGAGCTCGACGTCGTCGAACTCGCACAGCCAGCCCTTGATGAAGGCGTGGGCCTCCGGCGTCTCGAGGAAGCATGAGTAGCGCGGGTCCTGCACGATCATCTTCTCGAGCCGCCGGTTGAACCACGCGCACGAGACCGCCGCCTTAATGCGCGGCTCCAGCGGCGTCCAGAACTGCGTCGCGAGTCCCCCCAGCGAGATTCCCCACAGGCCGACGCGGTTGCCGTCTATCTCGCTGCGCGCGAGCACGGCGTCCAGAAGGCGCTGCACGCGCGCGAGCTCGATGCCCGGCATGCTCATGCCGGCCATCTTGGCCAGGCGCTCGATGCGCCCGCGCTCGGGGCTGCCAAAAAGATTAAACGGCGAGAGCACGGCGAACCCCGCTTCGACCAGCCTGCGGGCGTAGCTCTTGTAGACGTTCGTCTTGTCGTCGAGCCCGAACGTGCGCTCAGGCGAAGAGCCGATCCCGTGCTGACAGATGACCAGCGGCACCGGCCCCGACGCGCCTGCGGGGGCGGCGAAGGCGGCCTCGGCGCGGAGGGAGCCGTAGCCCGAGGCGTCGTTCAGCGGCAGCCTCAGCCACAGGCCGCCGATGTCCGCGAGCGGCTCGAACGGCTCCGCCTCGAGATCACCCACTGCGCGGAGGTCCGGCGGGCCGAGTATCTCGCGCCACCGCGCGCGGTTGGGCTCGACCGACTTTTCGTAAGCATCGGCCGAGGAGTAGTCGCGGGCGAAGGCTGCGTCGGCGCGCTCGCGGTAGCCGTCGATGATCCAGGTGCGGAGGTAGTCCTCTAGCTCCTTGCGATAGCGGACGTTCCGGTTCTCGAGCTGCCGTCTGATCTCGCCGTCGTCCATGTCCCCCTCACTCACCCCCGGAAGGGCTGTAGAGCATAGTCGCTCAGTGCACCTCTTTGACCTCGTACTTCGACGATCCGAGCTTCAGCTTGGCGAGCTCGCGTATCTGGACGTACGGGTCCTTCCCGTGCAGCTTCTGGAAGAGGTGCTCGCCCTCGCCGAGCTTGTAGCCCCCGGGCAGGGGACGGTCGATGAGGTTCTCGGTCTTGATGGCGTCGAGCGTGGCGAGCTCGACGGCGACGATGTCATCGGAGACCATTATGCCTATGTCGGGAACGAGCTGCGGCGTCGACATCCCCCAGCAGTCGCAGAAGATAGTGATGTTGAGGAGCACGTTGACGTAGAGGACGTGTCCGGGCTCGAAGGTGCGCAGCACCTCGCGCGTAGACAGCGCCATCCCCTTCTGGAAGCTGTCGATGTCGCGATCGGTGAGGCGTATGGCTCCCTTGGGACAGACGAGAACGCAGTGGCTGCAGTAGGCGCAGTTGTGGACGAAGATGTTGATGGTGCCGTCATCGTTCATGGAGAGCGCGTTGCGCTCGCAGGCCTCGACGCACTTGCCGCATGACACGCACTTGACCTTGTCCCACTTGATGCCGCCCTCGAGCCTGTGGACGTCGCGCCGCGTGCGCCCCGAGACCGCCCCCATCGAGAGGTTCTTGCAGGCGCCGCCGAAGGCCGTGTTGCCGTGCCCCTTAGCGTGGGAGAGATCGACCATCGCCTCCGCCTCGACGATCTCGCCGGCGATGTCGACACTTGGCAGCAGCTTCGCTCCCGTCTTCCTCTCGACGAAGTAGTTGTCGGAGAGGCCGCAGGCCGGGATGACGGGGCAGCCGAGGACCTCCTTCGTGTATCCCCGCCGCGTGGCGGCCTTCGCGTTGAAGCCCATGTCGGTGACGAACGGGTCGGCACCCGCCTCCTTCAGCTTGTCGACGAGCGTGGAGACGAAGATGGGGTGTATCGTCGTGAAGCCGATGTTGTTGCCGAGGTGCATCTTCACGGCGGTGCGCTTGCCGCCGAACATCTTCTTGAGATCGTACCTGCCGAGCAGCCTCTCGAACTTCGCCACAAGGGTCAGCTTGGGTTCGAGGCGCTTCGCATGAATGTCGGCGAAGAGCACCTGTGCGCCTTTCGAGCCTCGCTTCTTGCCCGGTTTCTTCCTGGGGGACCTGCCCCGCTTCGCGGTGCGCTTCCCGGCTGGCATCAATCTCCTCCTTCCGGTTCTGGGAGTGGGCCGCCCGCAGCGCCGCTGCGGGCGCGAGGCGAATCAGGACTTCCTGTCGGCGGCCATATCCTTGTAGACGATGAGCCTGTCTTTGCCGGTGCTCTTGCCTTCGTACATGGCCTGATCGGCAGCCTCTATGAGTCGGGCCGCGTCCTCGCCGTCATCGGGGAAGACCGCGAGGCCGAAGGTTATCGTGAGGAGCCCGGCCGGTTGCTGGTCCTCTCCGGCGAAGGTGCTCTCCCGGACCCTCGTCACCAGGTTGTCGCCCACGCGCCTCGCACCGTCGAGGTCGGTGCTGGGCAGTATCACCACGAACTCCTCCCCTCCGTAGCGTGCCACGATGTCAGCGCCTCGCGTGTTCCGAATGAGGATGTCCGCCACGCCCCGTAGGACCTCGTTCCCCTGCTCGTGGCCGTGGGTGTCGTTGAAGTTCTTGAAGAAATCGATGTCGCCCAGCAGCAGGCAGAGGGAGGAGGACTCCCGCCGCGCCTTCTCGATCTCGTTGTCGAGGAGCTCCTTGAAGCGCCTCTGGTTGAGGAGGTTCGTCAGGCCATCGTGCATGGCCATGTGCTCGGTCTTCTCGTAAAGGTGCGCGTTCTCGATGATCAGGCCGGCCTGCTTGGAGAAGCTGGTCAGCAGCGAGAACTCGTGGCTTGTGAAATCGCGCCGCTCGGACGTCAGCGCCGCGATCATCCCGATGGCCTCCTTGACGCCCCCCCGCGAGATCCTCGTGATGGGGGTCACTATGACCGAGCGGAACCCGAGCTTGGCGAGGTGCGCGTACGCCGGCATCGTCTCGAGGGCGTTGATGAGACGGCTGCGCCCGGCCTCGATGACGTCGTCCTTCACCTCTTCGCCGAGATCGATGTCCGACCCCTCGGGCACCTCGATCCTGTGGAAGAACCTGCTCTCCTCGTGCGAGTAGAGCTGCAGAATGAGCGTGTTTACCTTCAGCACTTCCTCGAGGACCTTGGCCGCCTCAGTGAGCACCGCCTTCAGGTCGTGCGTCTCGCCGAAGACCTCCGTCAGGTCGTTGATGCGCACGAGCAGTTCGGCGGAGTCGCGGTCGGCGGACCTTCGGTTCTCGAGGGTGCCGATGTGCCGCTCCTTCTTCTGCAGATCCTGGACCAGCGATATGAAGGCGCGCCTGGTCAGCAGGAAGAGAATGAAGATCAGCAGCGTGAGAACGCCGGCCATGAGGATGTGCCGGTTGTGGGCCGCCCGCATCTCGTCAGACGCGGACGCGCTGAATCGCGTTGCGAGGTCGTAGACGCCGATGAGCCCCATGACACCGGCGAGCAGCAGTCCAGCCAGGCTGAAGCCCTTGGACCTCATGTCACAAGCTCTTTCGAGAAATCAGCACGCCGGTAAAAGGCTCCGCCACCCGAAACGCCCTCGGAGCAGTCCTCGGGCTCAGCGCTCCCCATCCACCTCACCGATCTTGATGTCGATATTGGCGCGCTCGTCGATGCGGTCGATCCTGCCGTCGCGGATCCACACGATCCTGTCCGAGACGTCCAGCATCTTCATGTCGTGGGTGGCCGAAATCACGGTGACGCCGGACTCGTTGTTCATCGCCTTCAGCAGGTTGATGATGTCCGTACCGGTTGTCAGGTCAAGATTCCCGGTGGGCTCGTCCGCCAGGATGATCGCGGGGTCGTTCGCCATGGACCTGGCGATCGCGACGCGCTGCTGCTGGCCGCCCGAGAGCTCGAAGGGCTTGTGGCTCACCCGGTCGCCCAGGCCGACCTTCTCGAGCAGCATCACGCCCTTGTCCCGCGCCTCGTCGGCCGTGAGGCCGGCGAAGACCATCGGAAGCGTGACGTTCTCGAGGGCCGTCATGACCGGGATGATGTTGAACGTCTGGAAGACGTATCCGATCTTGCGGCACCTGAGCCACGCCAGCTCGTAGGCGTCGAGCTGGGCAACGTCCACCTCGTCGATGTAGACCTTGCCGCTCGAGGGCTTGTCCAGCCCCCCGACCATGTTGAATAGCGTGCTCTTGCCGGACCCGGACGGCCCCATAATCGAGATATACTCGCCCGCGCGGATCTCGAGGTTGATGCCGCGCAGGGCGTGGACCTCCTCGCCGCCCATGACGTAGATCTTCTTGACATCCTTGGTGCGTACGATCGTCTGCTCGAGCATCTGAGTCTCCTAGGCCTCCATTCGCATCGCGGCCACCGGCTGCATCTTCGCGGCCGTGAGGGCGGGCCAGATTGCGCCAAGCACCGACACCACCGCCCCCACAATGAACGCAAGCCCAAGGCCCTTGAACAGCGAAACAAGGAACATCACCTCGAGGAAACGCCCGAATATGTTCCCGAAGCCGAAGCCGATCGACAACTGCAGCACCGTCACGATGAGCCCGCCGACTATTCCGATCAGCGTGCCCAGAGCGCCCTGGAACGACGACTCCAGAAGGAAGAGCTTGACTATGAAGGAGTCGAGCGCACCCAGGCATTTCATGGTGCCAATCTCTCTGAAGCGCTCTGTCACCGACATCAGCATGGCGTTCATGATGCCTACGAAGGCGACGAAGACCGCCAGCGACACCAGCCAGATCTCCTTGGCCTGCCTCTTGGTGAGGCCGCCGCCCTCTGCGCCTTCGCTGAAGGTGGAGCCGGCGACGTCGTAGCCCTTCCTGCGGAGCACCTCCTCGAGAGCCTTGCCGGCCTCCCTCTCGTCGTCGTCGTCGCTCTCCCTCATGGCCTCGGCCGCCAGCCTCAGGCCCTCCATGAAGGCGTTGGTGCCCAGAATCGTTGTAAGGAACGCGATCGCGAGGATGATGCCGCCCATCGTGATGATGGACCGCCAGAACCGCGTCTTCAGACTTTTGAGGCTGATCTCGATGGCCTTGTGCAGCGGAAGGACGATCTGCTTCCCGATTCTTACCTGGTCACCTTCGATTAGCTGGCTCTCTGGCAAATCGGCCCCTCCGGGCGCTAGAGTCTCCGGCCTGGCGGCACGAACGGCAGCTGCGGGCCCTCCCGGCCCTCCTGCTTGACAGCCTCGAGGGCCGCCTTCGCTCTCCTCCACCGCCGGGCCAGGATGAGAAGCAGAACGACGACTCCTCCGCACATCAGCCACCACCACACCGGCTCCGTCCAGCCCAGGATGAAGGGCCAGAGCAGCAGGATGCAGAGGATGTTGACGGCCTCTTCCAGGTAGATCACCCAGGCAGGCGGGGGTACATGCTTCTCCTCACCGCCCGACTTGACCGAGAGATCGCCCGGCTCAGGAGTCATGCCGTTCATCTGCTCCTTCACTGGATTTTAGGCACGGCCTGAAGGACTGTCAAGGGCTTTTTGACTGCGCCCGCCCCTTGAGCCGGAAGAGAATATCTCCGCCGAAGGCCGTGCCCTTCTCAGGCATAAAGGGCAGCTTGCCGCCGTCGTCCTTGCCGTCGAGCCCAACGCTGTAGAGGAGCATGTCCCCCTTCTCGTCCCCCTGCGGCGGCCTGTAGACGAAGCTTTTGCCGCTCGCGGGATCGATCGGGAGCTCCGCGAGGTACTCCGGGACCATCTGCGAGAGATCCTCCGGGAACGCGCCCTTCCCGGCCTGCCAGCGCATGAGAGCGGCACAGATCGCCAGCCCCCTCCGGGTCACCCGGGCCTCGACCGCATTGTCGACCGCCTGGGGGACGGCCCGGGTCGCGACGGCGACGATCGGGTCCAACCGCAGTCGACCGAGCGCCAGGCCCATCAGGGGCCATTCGCTGCGGAGTTCCAGCGGGCGCTCGCCAGCCAGCTCGATCGTCCGGCCGTACCACTCGTCGATCTTCTCCCAGCGCTCGGCGAGCGCCCCCGCCGACAAGGCCTGCGTTGTCCCGATGGGGGCGGAGCCCAGGACATCCCGGTCGAGCTCCACCGGCTTGGGCACGAAGCCGAGGCCGCCGGCAGTACGCCTCGCCCACTCACAGAAGACTGCACGCTCGGCCCGGAATGCATCGGCAACTGTCGCCCTTGAGCGGTCGATCTCCAGGAGCTTCCCGGCAACGGAGGCGTAGCCACGAGACGTCAGCCGCCCTCCCACCACCAGCGTCACGAGAGCCCCCGAGAGGTCGTGCTCGAGCCCCAGGGAGAGCGCGATCGCCCTCACGCCCCCGCCGCGCCCGAGGTCGCCTGCGAAAGCGAGCCCCATCAGGCACACCTCGGCCGCCTCGTCCGACCTGCCCAACGCCTGGAGCCTGTTGACCTCGACGCCTGTCATGCGCCCCAGATACATGAGGCTGTGCTCGATCTCGGGAAGCCGCCGAGCGAACTCCCTGGCGCCGCTGGTGCGGTCATCTCCCAGCTCGGCAGCGAAGTCGCAGGTCTTGAGCGAGAGGCCGCGGTCGACGAGCGCCCGGCCCGGCCGCGACCACCGGAGCTCGGCCTCGACGGCACGAAGGCGCTGGGGCTTCTGGGGCCACCTGGAGGCCATCATCCCGTAAGCGGCGGTCGACTTCTTCTCGCCGATTCTGCCGAGGCCCTCGACCGCCTGGAGATAAAGCTCCGCCGCGTTGCCGTCGACGGCGTCCCCGCCGAAGATCACGGGCCTGTCGCCGCGGCGCCCCTGCCATTCCCTCTCGACCGCCCCGCAGCGCTCGGCGACCTCGCCAGCCGCCCGGGCGGCCACCTTCCTGCCGTGGATCACGTAGACGGACGCCGCCGCCAGAGCAACGACGGCAACGACGAGGCAGCCAATGCGGAGAAACCGGCGGGGATGACGCTCTGGGGGTGCCTCGCCCACTTGCATCTCCCACGCGCAGGACGAGCCCGGCCAAAAGGCAGGGCCGAGCTACTCGGAGTCGTCCCCCGATTCGGGCTCGGCGGCGCCGGGCTCGGGATCGGCCTCGGGCGCGGCTCCTTCTGTGGCGACATCGGCGGCGCGGTGCTTCCTGCGCTCGCGGAGACGCCGGCCGCGGCCCACCCTGTCTCTCAGGTAGTAGAGCTTCGCCCGGCGGACCCGGCCGTGTCTTCTGACGACGATGTCGACGACCTCCGGGGAACGGACCGGGAAGACGCGCTCGACGCCCTCGTCCTGGACCATCCGCCGCACCGTCACCGACCCGTTCGCGCCTCGCTTGATAGCGATCACAGTCCCGGTGAAGACCTGGACGCGCTCCTTCTCGCCCTCACGTATGCGGACGTGCACGTCGACGGTGTCGCCGATCTCGAAGCTGTGCTCCTTCTGGCTGCCGCCCTCGCGCCCGATCTGCTCAACGAGTCCGTTCATTGCCGTGCCTCCTTCAGCAGGTCAGGACGACGACGCTGCGTGCGTTCCTCGGATGCCTGCCTTCTCCAGTCCGCGATTTTCGAATGATCCCCGCTCCTGAGCACCTCGGGGACCTTGCGGCCCTCGAACTCCTCGGGCCGCGTGTAGTGCGGGTAGTCGAGCCCGCCTGATCCGAAGGACTCGTCCACCAGCGACTCGGGGCTGCCCAGCACCCCCGGGATAAGCCTGGCCACCGCGTCGAGGACTACCATGGCGGGCAGCTCACCGCCCGTCAGCACGTAGTCCCCTATCGACACCTCCTCGGGTCTGAGGATATCCCTGGTGCGCTCGTCGTAGCCCTCGTAGTGGCCTGCAACGATGACGATCCGCTCCTCGCCCGCGAGCTCGCGAGCCTTGGCCTGGGTGAAGCTCTCGCCCTGCGGGCTCATCATGATGAGCCTTCCCGCAGGCTCGGCCCTCGCAACCACGTCGCGCACGGCCTTCACGAGCACGTCCACCTTCATCACCATGCCCGGGCCGCCCCCGTAGGGCCGGTCGTCGACGGACCGGTGCCGGTCACCCGCGTACTCGCGCAGGTCGGTGAGCACCACGTCCAGCAGCCCCTTTTCGCGGGCTATCTTCAGCATGCTCTCACCGACCACGCCCCGGAACATCTCCGGGAAGATGGTGACGATATCGACGCGCAAGGCCGCTCTACTCCTCCGCCTTCTCTTCGGCCGCGTCGCCCTCGGACGACTCGGCCGCCGGTGACTCGGCCTCCGGCTCGGTGGCGGCCTCCGGCTCAGCAGCGGCCTCCGGCTCAGCGGCGGCCTCCGGCTCAGCGGCGGCCTCCGGCTCAGCGGCAGCTTCCGGCTTGGCAGCGGCCTCCTTCGCCTTGGACTCTGCCCGAGACGCCTTGGCGCGATCGAACTTGCGCCTCTCCTCCGCCAGGCGCAGCTTCTCGAGCTTCCCGTGGCGCCTTAGGAGCGACCTGACGGTCGGCGTCATCTTGGCCCCCTTCTCGACCCAGTGCCGGAGCCTCTCCTCGTCGATGGTGATCTTGTCGTCACCCTCGACCGGGCTGTAGTGGCCCAGGTTCTCGATGGCCTTGCCGTCGCGTTGCACCGTCGAGTCGTAGACGCCGATCCTGTGGAACGGCCGGTTCTTCTTCCCAGTCCTCGTAAGCCTGATCCTGACTGCCAACGTCAACCCTCCCTCAATGGCGGCGCCTCTTCTTGCGCCGCTTCTTCCTCTGCTCCCGCATCTTCTGGCGCCTGTCCGTCGCCTTCTTCTGCTTGCGGCCGCCCAGAGCCCCCATCCCGGGGATGACCCCCTGGAGCATCTCCGCGAAGCGCCCCTTGCCCGCGAACATTCTCTTCATTTCGCGGTATTGTTTCAAGAGAACTCCCACATCATTCGTCGTGCTGCCGCTGCCGGCGGCGATCCGGCGCCTCCGGGACGCGTCGATAACCTCTGGGTGCGAGCGCTCGTCCCTGGTCATGGAGGATATCATGGCCTCGAAACGGCCGAGCTCCGAGTCGTCGATATTCGCCCCGGCGAACTGCGCCCCGAGCCCGGGGATCATCCCCAGTATATCGGACAGCGACCCCATCTTCTTGATCTGCCGGAACTGGTTAAGCAGGTCCTCGAGTGAGAACTGCGCCGAGAGCAGCCGCTCCTGCATCTTCAGCGCCTCTTCCTGGTCGATCGTCTCCTGGGCCTTCTCGACCAGGCTGACGACGTCGCCCATCCCGAGAATCCGGCCGGCCATCCGCTCCGGGTGGAATGGCTCGAGATCCGCCATCTTCTCGCCGACGCCCGCGAACTTGATGCGCTTGCCCGTGACGGCCTTAACCGAGAGCGCGCCTCCACCGCGTGCGTCGCCGTCGAGCTTCGTCAGGACCACGCCCGATATCTCGAGGCGCTCGTTGAACTCCCTCGCCGAGTTGACCGCGTCCTGGCCGGTCATGGCGTCGCAGACGAGCAGGATCTCCTGGGGCCGCACGCGTCGCACGACCTCCACCAGCTCCTCCATGAGCTCTTCGTCGATGTGCAGCCGCCCCGCGGTGTCCAGGATTATCACGTCGCAGCCCTGCAGCTTCGCCGCGACCAGCGCCCTGGCGCATATGTCCGGAGGCGATGCCCCCTCCTCCGAATGGACCGGCACGTTGACCTGCGCGCCGAGGACCTTCAGCTGCTCGACGGCGGCAGGACGCTGGACGTCGGCGGCGACGAGCATCGGATTGCGGCCCTCCTTGCGGAGCCGCACCGCCAGCTTCGCGGAGGTGGTCGTCTTGCCCGAGCCCTGGAGGCCGGCCATCACTATGACGGTCGGGCCCGACGGGCTGAACTGGATGGTCGCGTCCTCCGGCCCCAGCAGGTCGACAAGCTCGTCGTGGACTATCTTGACGAACTGCTGTGCCGCATCGACCCCGCGGAGCACCTCCTCGCCGACCGCCGCCTCGCGCACGCGCTTCACGAAGTCCCTGGCCACGCGGAAGTTGACGTCCGCCTCCAGGAGGGCCATGCGGACCTCCTCGCAGGCGTCGGCCACGTTCTTCTCCGTGATCCGGCCCTTGCCGGTCAGGCGGCTGAAGATGGAGCCGAACTTCTGTGTCAGCGACTCGAACATCCCTACTCCGATATCCTCTCCACGCGCGCGCCGAGGGAGCGGAGCTTCTCGTCGAGCTTCTCATAGCCGCGGTCGAGATGGTAGACCCGGAGCACCTCGGTCCTGCCCTTGCAGACGAGGCCCGCGAGCACCAGCGCCGCCGACGCCCGCAGGTCCGACGCCATGACCGGCGCAGCGGAGAGTTCCTCGACGCCCGTGACCACGGCCGTCGGGCCGTCCTGCTTGATCTCGGCGCCCATGCGCTTGAGCTCGCCTACGTGCATGAAGCGCTCGGGGTAGACCCGTTCGGTGACGACCGACGCCCCGTCGGAGACGCTGAGCATCGCCATCACCTGCGCCTGCATGTCCGTCGGAAAGCCCGGGTACGGGAGGGTCGTGACGTCGACAGGGCCGAGCCGGCCTGAGCCGCGGACCCTGACGTCGTCCTCGGCGACCTCGACCGTCGCGCCCACGGCTTCGAGGCAGTCCGTCACGGCGTCGAGGTGTTGAATGCGCGCACCCTCGAGAGTCACGTCGCCCCCCGTCATAGCGGCGGCGACCATCAGCGTGCCGGCCTCGATGCGGTCGGGGATGATGCGGTACTCGACGCCCTGCAGGGAATCCACGCCCTCTATCACCACGCGATGCGAGCCGGCGCCCTCGATCTTCGCGCCCATGGCGATGAGGAACCCGGCGAGGTCCTCGACCTCGGGCTCGACGGCCGCATGTTCGATGACCGTCCTTCCCTTCGCGAGCGTGGCCGCCATCATGGCCGTCGCCGTACCCAGCACCGAGGATCCGTGCGGCCCCCCGAGATAGATGCGCGCCCCCCGCAGCTCCTTCGCCCGGGCCATAACGTAGCCGTGCTCGATCTTCACCTCGGCGCCCAGGGCTTTCAGGCCCTTCAGGTGAAGATCTATCGGCCTCGGGCCGATGACGCAGCCGCCGGGCAGCGAGACCTGCGCCTCCCCCCGCCGGGCGAGGAGCGGCCCGAGCACGCATATGGAGGCGCGCATCTTGCGGACGTGATCGTAGGGCGCGGTCGAGTTCTTCTCGTCCACCACCTTGCAGTCGAGGGCGTCGCCGTCGCGCGAGCAATAGAGCCCCAGTCCGCCCAATATCACCCCGAGCGTCTCCACGTCGTTGAGGCGCGGCACACCGAGCAGCCGCGACGGCCCGTCGCCCAGGAGGCACGCGGCCATAATCGGCAGCGCGGCGTTCTTCGCGCCGCTGACCCCGATCCGTCCCTCGAGCTTCGTCGGGCCCTCTATTGCGAGCCTGTCCATCGGTGTCCCTCACGCGCGAGCGACGACTATCCGCTCGACACCTCCGTAGTCCTTCGCGACATCGACGTTGCCGAGGCCTGCCTCGGCGCAGATGCTCTTCGCGGCGTCCGACTGCCCCGCCCCGACCTCCATCATCAGTACGCCCCCCGCCGCGAGACGGCCGGGAGCGCCGCCTGCGAGCCCCCTGATGACGTCGAGCCCGTCGGCGCCCGCGACGAGAGCTCCGCGCGGCTCGAACTCCCGTATCTCCGGCGCCAGCCCCGGCCAGTCCCGTTCCGTCACGTAGGGCGGGTTGGAGACGATGACGTCGAACCCGTCCTTCTCGTCGCCGAGCGCTCCGTAGAGGTCACCCTCCGCCAGCGCCACACGATCGGCCACGCCCAGCGCCTCAGCGTTCTGACCCGCGAGCGCGAGCGCCTCTTCCGAGACGTCCGTCGCCACTACCCGGGCCTCGGGGGCGTAGTGAGCCACCGCGCACGCAATCGCCCCGCAGCCCGTGCCAAGCTCGAGCACCCGCGCCCCGGCGCCGCGCTCGAGCGCCGCGGTCCAGGCCATCTCGGCCAGCAGCTCGGTCTCCCGCCGGGGGATGAGCGCCCTGGCGTCGACGGCCATCTCCAGCGAGCAGAAGCCCGTACTGCCCAGTATGTAAGCCGCCGGCTCGCGCGCCGAACGCCGGCGGACCATGTCTCTGTAACGGTCCAGCTCCGCGCCGCCGACCAGACGGTCGTGGTCGGTGTAGAGCTCCAGCCGCCCTATCCCCAGCGCCGCGGCGAGCAGGAGCTCCGCATCCAGCCGCGCGCCCTCGCCGATGCCCTTGGACTCGAAGAACTCGCGCGTGCGTCCCAGCAGCTCCCGCACTGTCAGGGAGCCGTCCACCTCAGTCACTCTCCCCGCCCTCCCCGGCGGGAGCACTGCCGAGCTCCCCCGAGAGCCTGTCGATCACCCCGTCGAGGTCGCCATCGATCACCTTCTCGAGCGAGAAGTTCTTGCTGCCCGTCAGGCGGTGATCGGTGACTCGGTTCTGGGGAAAGTTGTACGTCCGTATCCGCCCCGACCGGTCGCCCGAGCCGATCTGCTTGCGGCGGTCGGCGCCCAGCCTCTCCTCCTGCTCGCGCTGCGCGGTCTCGAGCAGCCTCGCGCGGAGGATATCCATGGCCAGCACGCGGTTCTGGTGCTGGGACTTCGCCACCTGGCACTTCACCCACTCCCCCGTCGGCTTGTGGACGATGCGCACGGCCGAGTCCGTCGTGTTGACCGACTGGCCGCCCGGGCCCTGCGAGTGCGTGAAGCTGATCTCCAGGTCGGCCTGGTCGATCTTGACGTCGACCTCGTCGGCCTTGGGCATGACGGCCACCGTCGCGGCGGAGGTGTGGATGCGCCCCTGCGACTCAGTCTTGGGCACGCGCTGCACGCGGTGAGTGCCGCCCTCGAAGCGGAAGCGGCCCCAGGCCCCCTCGCCCGTGACCTCGAAGGTGATTTCCTTGAAGCCGCCCATGTCCACCTCGGAAGCGTCCAGCACCTGGAGCTTGAAGCCCTTCGTCTCGCAGTAGCGGCGGTACATGCGGTAGAGGTCCGCGGCGAAGAGGGCGGCCTCCTGGCCGCCGGTGCCGGCGCGGATCTCGAGTATCACGTCTCGGTCGGTGCCCTCCTCCTGCTTGTGCAGGAGCTCGTCGAGCTGCTCCTTGAGCCCGGCGGCGTGGGCCTCGAGGTCGGGGATCTCCTCGCGCGCGAGCTCCGCCAGCTCCTCGTCAGAGCCCTCAGCGAGGTCCCGCGCCTCGGCGAGCTCCTGCTCGACCGCGAGGTGCTCCCTGTAAGGCAGGACGTACTTGGCGAGCCGTCCCTGCTCTCTGAGGTACCCGGGATACTTGGGCGACGACGCAGCTGCAGGATCGGCTATGAGGCGCTCAAGCTCCTCGTAGCGCTCTTTCATCTCCTCGAACCGCCTGAGCATCACTGCCGTCCGTATTCAACCTTCCACTCCGGGTGACTACTTCTAGGCCGACTCATCCTCGCCCTTGCCGGCATCGCCCTCGGCTTCGGGCTCCGAAGCCTTCGGCTCCGCCTCGGCGGCGGGCGCCTCCTCGATCTTGGGGGCCTCTACGGGCTCAGCCTTCGGCGCGTTGGGGGCGGCTTCCAGCTTCTCGGGAGCAGGCTGGGCCTCTGCCTTCACGGCCTCGGCCTTGGGGGCGGCCTTGGGCCGCGTGACCTTGGGCTTCCGCTTGGCCTTGGCCGCGTCGGCGGGCTTCTTGCGGGGGGCCTCGGCCTTCTTCGGTGCCGCCTTCCTGCCCGCGGTCTCCGCGTGCTTGGCGGCCCCCTCCTCGGTCCACCGGTACTTGCGCTGGAACTTCTCCACCCGGCCCGCCGTGTCGACGAACTTCTGCGTGCCCGTGTAGAACGGGTGGCACTTCGAGCAGACCTCGACGCGGATTTCGGCCTTGGTCGACTGAGTCTCCCAGGTGTTGCCGCACCCGCAGGTGACCGACGCCGGTCCGTACTTCGGGTGAATGTCCTTCTTCATCAGGGATACCCCCTCACGCCTTCTCCTTCTTGGCCCTCTGAATGACCCCCTGGGAAACCTGCTGGGGAATGGGGTCGTAATGGCTGAAAGACATGGTGTACGACCCCTCACCACCGGTGATGGCCTTCAGATCGGTGGAGTACCTCTGGACCTCGGCCGCCGGGACCTGCACCTTGATCACCTGCAGATCGCCGACCGACTCCATGCCCGTCACGCGGCCGCGCTTGCCCGAGATGTCACCGGTGATGTCACCCATGAACTGCGCCGGCACTGCGACCTCCATGATGACGATCGGCTCCAGGAGCACGGGCGCGCCCTTCTGCACGGCCTCGCGGAAGGCCATCCGCCCGGCGATCTGGAAGGCTATGTCCTTCGAATCGACCGGGTGCTCCTTGCCATCCACCAGACGCAACTTGACGTCCACGACCGGATAGCCGGCGATGACCCCCTCAGCCATGGCGGCCCGGACGCCCTTGTCGACGCTCTGGCGGAACGGCTGGCTGATGGTGCCGGACCTGATTTCGTCGAGGAACTCGTAGCCCGCGCCGCGCTCGTTGGGCTCCAGGATGATCTCGCACTCGGCGAACTGGCCGGCGCCGCCCGTCTGCTTCTTGTGGCGGTAGCGGGTGGAGCACTCCTTGCTGATCGTCTCGAGATAGGCGATCTTCGGCGGGCGGGGTACGACCTCGACACCGTAACGGTCCTTCAGGCGCTGCAGCTGGATGTCCAGATGCAGCTGGCTCATCCCGCTCATGACCATCTCTTTGGTCTGGGGAACGAGGCCCGCCTTGAAGCCCGGGTCCTCGGCGGCCAGCTTCCGGAGGGCCTCGGTCATCTTGGTCTCGTCGCCCGATTTCACGGGCGAAACGGCGGCACTGACCATGGGCTCGGCCAGTTCGAGCGGCGCAAAGGCCTTCCCCTTGCCGCCGGAGAGCGTGGCTCCCAGTCCGATCTCGTCTATCTTGCTCGTGGCGACCACATCGCCCGTCGCAGCCGAGGAGACATCCTCGGGCCGGCCTCCGCCCTGGTAGCGATGCAGCTTGCCGACCTTCACACTGCCGCCATCGGGCAGGAGCGTCACCGTGTCGCCTGCGTTCAGCTTGCCCCCCAGCGCCCTGAAGAACGAGACCTTGCCCACGTAGTCGTCGGTCATCACCTTGAAGACGTGCGCCGTGAAAGCCCCCGACGGGTCGATGGCCTCGCGCTTGATCTCCTCCCCGTCGACCACCCGGCGCTGGATCTTGCCGACGTCGGGTACGTACTTCGCGAAGAAGTCGAGAAGCTCCCCGAGCCCGAGGCCCTTCTCGGCCGAGGTCCAGAAGACCGGGACGACCGTTCCCGCCACCAGCGCGTCGCCAAAGGCCCCCTCGATCTCGTCGGCCCCGATCTTCTCGTCCCCCAGGTACCGCTCGAGGAGATCGTCATCGGATGATATGACCGATTCGATGAGGGCGCCGCGCAGCTCCTCCAGATCGCCCGCCACGTCGCCCTCGCCCAGCAGATTCACCACCTTGGCCGGATCGTCCGGCGCAGGCACCACGCACGGCGCCACCTCGACCCCGAAGGCCTCCTTGAGCGCGTCGACGATGGGCCCGAACTCGGCCCCCGGCGCGTCGGCCTTGGTGATAGCGACCGCCCTCGGAAGGCCCTCGGCCATGGCCCAGGTCCTGCGGGTGCCAAGCTGTATGCCCTCCGAGGCGCTGACCGTGACGAGCGCCAGATCCGACACGGCCAGGGGCCCGACCGCAGCGGGCAGGAAATCCGAATAGCCCGGAGTGTCGATGATGTTGATCTCCGTCCCCGCGTGGCTGCAATGCGTCACCGCCGAGTTGATGGAGACCTGGCGCTCCTTCTCGATGGGGTCCGAGTCGCAGACCGTATTGCCCTTATCGATGGTGCCCGGCTCGTGTATCGCCTTCGCGGCAACGAGCAGACGCTCGGTGAGCGTCGTCTTGCCGGTCGACGAGTGTCCGACCACCGCAATGCACCTGGCCGACCTCTCAGCCATTCCTTCTCCACCTCTCACGGGACGGGCCCGGTCTATGAGCAACGGGCTCACCCCTGGAGGGGAGAGCCCTACCGGCGCCAACACGTCGTGCGCCGAAACGGCGTACTTTACCCCCCCGCGTCCCCCATTTCAAGCTAAAAAGGCCCAGGGACGAGGATTTCTCTCGGAGAGCCGCCTGGCGCCGTCGCACCGGCCCCCTTCCCGGCGATTCTCTTGACCGTTCATCACCGAGAGATATAATCGCTGAGAAGAGGGGGGCGCGTGACGGGCAAGGTCAACTCAGGCCAGCGACTCTACAAGATCGGCGAGGTGATGGAGAAATCCGGTCTCTCCCGGCAGGTCATCCACAACTACACGCTGCTCGGGCTGATCCGCCCCGCCGAAAAGACCGCAGCGGGCCACAGGCTCTACTCGGAGAACGTCTTCAAGCGCCTGAAGCTCGTTCGCGAGCTCGTCCAAAGCGGCATGACGCTCCGGGACATCGCCCAGACGTACTTCAGGGGCAAGTGAGGCCATCGGGATGACCGCGCACATGCCAGGGGCAAAGCGAGTGGCGTGGCGGCTTCCCGTAGCCGCTCTCGCGGCGCTTGTGCTCACGGTGAGCGCTGCCGCCGAGGAGCCGCCTCCGGGCCCGCCTGTCCCCGAGCTCTCGACCCAGGACCGCGAAGCGGTCGCGGAGCTGCTCGCCGATTTCGCCAAGGCGATGCTCGCCGGCGCGGTCGAGGATTTCCGCAGCATACTCTCCCCGAATCTGTCCGAGACCAGGCGCGACACCATACTCGACAACATGGGGAGCGAGTTCAAGAACTTCCGTTACGAGGAGTACCGGCTCTCCTTCGATGACAAAGTCCTCACCAGCCTGACCGAGAACGGAGCGGTGCGGCTGGAGTCGGTGCCGGCGGAGTATCGCTACGTCTCCACCTCGGTGGGCGTCGGGGCGACAGCGGCGGAGGGCAAGAACGCCTACTCCTTTGTGCTCGCGGAGGTCGGCGGGCGGTGGTATGTGGCCGACAGTGACCTCTTCTCGCAGACGACCCCCGTGACCCCGGGGACGCTCTTCAGCACGATCTTCTTCGTAGTCGCCATACTGGCCGTGACGGTTTTCTTCTGGGGCTGGATGCTGCTGGACTGCTCGATGCGCTACCGGAGCTGGAAGTATTCGCTGGCGGTGCTCCTGACGCCGCCGCTGGGTCCGCTCTACTACTTCTTCGCGATATGGCTCCGGACACCGGCCGACGAGATCGGTGAGTGAGCAGGCACGACAGTCACGAGCGCCCCGTGCGGAGGGATAACGTGAGCGATTCCGACAGCGACCTGCAGCTTGCCGCGTCAATGGCCAAGGCAGCCGACGCGGGCGAACTCTACGCGGCCTCCGTCAGCCGCTCGGGGGGCACCGTCCTCGCCCTCAGCCGCAAGGACGACGAGAAACTCCTCCTGGTCGGCTGCCCCGCCGACACGTATCCGGGCGCAGCCAGGCGCTTCACCGGCGACGAGCTTGCCACCGACGGCGATGTTCCCGTGCTCTTCAAGCTTTGCAGGCCTTCGCCCGTAAACGCTGAAGCTCTGAGGGCCCTGCTCCACTGGACCGCGCCGCGCCTCGGCGGAACCGAGCCGGCCGCCGGCCTGGGCGACAGGCTGGGCCTTGCAACTCCGGGCCACGTGCGGGCCGTCTCGGGCTCGGGGGTCCTTCCGTTCCTGGCGCAGCAGTCCATCCGTGAGATGGAACGGACCGGTCGTGATCCGCAGAAGGTCATGGACTCGGCCAGCTGGGGCGTCTTCGAGGCCGGCTGGCGCGGCGGCTTCGGCTCCGACGCCGACCACCTCAAGAGGACCGAGGACATCGACTGGTGCCTCGAGGCCGGCTTCACCATGTTCACTATCGACCCCGGCGACCACGTGGCCGACGAGGCCGACTCCGAGGACGCGGCGAAGCTCGCCGAGCGCCTCCCCGCCCTCCCCTGGGACGGCCTGGAGGCCACCGAGGCCGACCTGCGTCTGCGCTACGTCGGGCGCGAGTTCGTCCTGCCGGGCCCCGGGGGCGACGTCGCCGTGTCATTCGACGAGGAGACGTTCCTGAGAGCGGCCGTCAAGTACGGCCGGGCCGTCGCGCACGTAGTCCAGCTCGCGCGCCATCTCGAGTCCAAGGCCCCGCAGCGGACGACAGAACTCGAGATGTCCGTCGACGAGACGGCCAGCCCCACCTCCACCGCGGAGCACTACTTCGTCGCCGCGGAGCTCTGCCGCCTGGGGGTCACCCCGGTCTCGCTCGCCCCGCGCTTCGTCGGCGAGTTCGAGAAGGGGATCGACTACAAGGGCGACCTCGACCTCTTCCGCGCGCGCTTTGCCGAGCACGTCGCGGTGGCGCGGCGCTTCGGCCCCTACAAGATCAGCCTGCATTCGGGCTCGGACAAGTTCTCTGTATACCCCATCTGCGCCGAGCTCGCCGCCGGCATGGTCCACTTGAAGACGGCGGGCACCAGTTACCTCGAGGCGCTTCGCGTTATCTGCGAGATCGAGCGCGACCTCTTCTGCGAGATCCTCGAGTTCGCCCACGAGCGCTACGACGAGGACAAGCGGACATATCATGTCTCGGCCGACCCCGCCGTGGTGCCTCACGCGGATGGCGCGTCCGACGACGAGCTCCGCTCGACACTCGACACCGACGACGGCCGGCAGCTTCTGCACGTGACCTACGGCTCGGTCCTGACGGCCGACGGCGGCGAGCGCTTCCGCCCGCGGATCATCTCCGCCCTCAAGGCCAATGAGGAGCGCCACTACGAGGCGCTGGCCTCCCACATCGGGAGGCACGTCTCGCCGTTCGTGAGACCTGAGTAGACCGGGATCTGATTAAGCTCATCCAGTGTGAGGGCAGGCCCGATGACCGACCGAATCGTGCTGGGCTTCGAAGACTACCTCGACCGCGTCCGCGCGTGCTGGCTCGGGAAGTCGATAGGCGGCACGCTGGGCGGGCCTCACGAGTGCAAGACGCATGTCCTCGATCTCGATTTCTACGACCCGGTCCCCGACGCCAACACGCCCAACGACGACCTCGACCTGCAGCTCGTCTGGCTGGTCATGCTCGAGGAGACGGGCCTGCCGCCGAGCCTCGCCCACCTCGCCGAATGGTGGGTGAAGTGCTGCTCGAGCTATCCGTGGAACGAGTACGGCTTCTGTCGGCGTAACCTCGACCGGGGGCTCGTGCCGCCCGTCTCCGGCTGCTTCGAGAACTACTACGTCGACGAGATGGGCTCGCCCATCCGGAGCGAGATCTGGGCCTGCCTGGCCCCGGGCGATCCCCAGCTCGCAGCCGCAATGGCGTGGAAGGACGCCGTCCTCGACCACGCCGGCGGCGAAGGCGTCCACGGCGAGATGTTCTGGGCCGCGCTGCAGAGCGCCGCGTTCGTCGAGAAGGACCCCGCCGCGCTCCTGCACATAGGCCTCAACATGATCCCGATCCACTCTCAGGTCTCGCGCGCGGTGCGCGAGGCGGTCTGGTGCCACGAGAACGGCCTCCGGTGGGCCGAGGCCCGCGAGCGCATCGTGACCGGCTTCACCTTCGGCACGCCGCCGAGACCTTGCCACGCCGCCGTCAACCACGGCTTCACCGTGCTCGGCTGGCTCTACGGCGAGGGCTTCGGCGACAAGCTCTGCAAGGCGGTCAACTGCTCATTCGACACCGACTGCACGGGCGCAACGCTCGGGGCTCTTCTCGGGATTCTCGACGGCACGAACGGCATTCCCCAGAGATGGATCGAGCCGATCGGCGAGACGATCGTGCTCCACAAGTTCACGAGACTCCCGCAGGCGCCGAAGACCACCTCGGAAGCCGCCGAGCGCACGGCCGCTCTCGCGCGCAAGGTTGCCGACGGGATGACGGCGGGCTTCGAGTTCGGCGAGGCCACGACGCTGCCCGCCGACCTCGTCTCGCGCCTCGCGCGGAACGACCTCGCGCTGGAGGCCAGCGCCCGCGACGTCCACTCCGCCGTGGCCGACCGGGGAGAGCTGGAAATCACCTTCCACTACGGCGGCGAGCCGGTGATGCGTCCGGGCGTCGAGAAGACCGTGGGCGTCTCAGTAGCGAAGGACGGCAGGCCCGTCGAGGCCGAGGTGGAGTTCGTGCTCCGCGCGCCCCCGTTCCGCACGTGCGAGGCCGAAGCTCTCTTCGGTCAGAAGCGCCTCGCCATCACCGCCGACGACGTGCCCGACAGAAGCATCATCACCGTGGAGGTGAAGGCGGGCGAGGCCTCGGCGACGGCGGAGTTCGTCATCCTCGGCCCCGGAGAGGCGAAGGGCTTCCCCGCGGTCGACAACGTGGCCAGGTGCCCGCGGTGCCATGCGTGGGAAGGCGCCTGCATATGCGATGAGAAGAGGTGACTCGTGACGCCCCTTGGAACGATCGCGGGAGTGATGCTCGCCGCAGGCCTCCTTGCGACGGCCTTCGCCAACCCGGCAGCGGCGGGCGACGCAGCGGCGGCCGGGCCCGCCACCGACGGTGAGGTCACGCTCCTCCTCTCGCGCCTTGACCTGGAGCGCCCGGGGTTCGCACGAGTGAAGGCGCTTAAGGACGCTCCCCCTGAAGCGGCGGAAGCCCTGCTCGCCTACTATCGCTCGCGCACCGGCGTCAAGCATCCGGTCGACCGCGCGGGGCGGAATGAGGCAAAGGGCAAGTACGCCGGCCGTTACGACGTGGCCGTGGCCGACGACGCGCTGAAGAACGTCCTCATCACCTCGGGCGCCTATCCTCGGCACGACTTCGGCCCGGACATCGACTGGTTCACCAACGCGTGTCCCAAGAAGGACAACGAGTGGCTCTGGCAGCTTCACAGGCATTCGTCGTGGCGGCGGCTCGCCAGGGCCTACTGGCACACGGGCGACGAGAAGTATGCGAAGGCCTACGTGAGGCAGCTCCGCGACTGGGTCAGGAGCTGCCCTCCCCCGCGTAAGACCGGGCGGCCGAGCGCCGCCTGGCGGACCATCGAGGCCGGCATCCGCGGCTACTCCTGGACGGATCACTTCCAGCATTTCGTCGACTCGCCGTCTTTCACCGGGCGCGACCTGGTGCTCTTCATGAACAGCTGCTTCGACCACGCCCAGTACCTCTCTGCGGGCCGCAGCTTCAGGCGCGGCAACTGGGGCCTGATGGAGGCCGAGGGCACGGCCTTCATCGCGTTCCTCTTCCCCGAGTTCAAGAGGGCCGCCGAGTGGCGCGAGAAGTCCCTCGCCCACCTGGCTGCCGATATCAAGAAGCAGGTCCGCCCCGACGGGCACCAGATCGAGCAATGCCTCAATTACCACTCGGGCTGCATCGGCTGGTTCACGCGGACGGCGGAGCTCGCGAAGATGAACGGCGTCGAGGACGCCTTCCCGTCCGAGTTCTGGAAGCGCCTCGAGAAGATGTGCGAGGTCTTCATGAAGTTGGGCCTGCCCGACGGCGCCTCCGCCCAGTTCGGCGACACCAGCAGCACCGTTCACTGGCGCCGCAAGCTCCTCAAGTGGGCCGGCTTCTTCGAGCGCGAGGACATGCTCTACGCCGCCACGGGCGGCAAGGAGGGGGAGCCCCCGGCTGCAACCGCCTTCGCCCTGAAGTCCAGCGGCTTCTACTCGATGCGGAGCGGCTGGGACGGCAATGCCGTCTGCCTCGTCCTCAAGTGCGGCGCGGACGGAGGCTGGCACTGCCAGCCCGAGAACGGGACGTTCGAGCTCTACGCCGCCGGCCGCCGCCTCATGCCCGATTCGGGAACATACATCTACCACGGCGATGCCAAGGCGAGGGCCGCCCGCGAGTGGTTCCGCCAGACGAAGGTGCACCAGACGCTCACCCTGGGCGGCAAGAACTCGGCCTACGCGGCGAAGCTGCTCCTGTGGAAGCCCGGCGACGATCTCGACACGCTCGTCGTCGAGAACAGGAGCTACAAGAGCCTGACCCATCGCCGGGCCGTCCTCTTCGTGAAGAAGAAGTTCTTCGTCATCGTGGACGAGGCGCTCGGCGACGGGGCGGGCGAGGTCGATCTGCACTTCCAGCTGGCGCCCTGCAAGCCCGTCGTCAGCAAGGGGACCCCGTCCTTCCGGACGGCATTCGAGAAGGGCGCCAACGTGCTCATCCGCGGGATGAAGCAGCAGGGCGTGAAGCTCGAGGAGGAGGAAGGCTGGGTCTCCTACAAGTACGGGAAGAGGCAGCGCCGCCCCGCCTTCCGCTTCGCGCTCGCGAAGGGCGCCGGAACGCCCGGCGTCCGCTTCGTTACGCTCGTCGTTCCGTACGACGCCGCCCGGCCGCCGGCCACGGAGGTCTCCATCGTGGGAACTCCGAAGCCCGGCGCGCGGCGGGTAGCCCTCGACGTCCGCGTGGGCGGCCTGCGGGAGAGGATCGCGTACGATCTGGGCAAGGCGCCGCGGTAGCCGGGGACGGCATGCCCGGCGTTCCGGGCCGGGGCCGTCAGCGGCGTCCGCCCCGGCATGTCGCTGGACGGAACAGCGGCGTGGGTCTATGATGAAGCGTGCCGGAGACTGGATAGCGGAATGACGCCGGCCGTGCATGTACATGGGGACTACTGAGCCGGCCCACGCCGGGCCCGGCCAACGGAGGAGAGAAATGTCTGACTACCTGACCAGCATGTTGTCTCTTGAAGGCAAGACTGCCGTGGTGACCGGCGGGGCCGGCGTCCTCGGAACGGGGATGAGCACCGCCCTCGCTCGCGCCGGGGCCAAGGTTGTCCTCTGGGACATCCGCGACGACGCGCTCGAGGCCGCAGCCGAGACGGTCCGTACCGAGTCCGGTATCGACGACTGCGTCTCGGTGCGCAAGACGGACCTCATGGACGAGGACGACATGCGCGCGGCCATCGACGCGGCGGGCGAGTTCCAGGTGCTCCTCAACGCCTGCGGCGGCAACCGGGGCAAGGCCCCGCTCATCGAGCAGGATATGAAGACCTTCGCCTTCGTCATGAAGCTGAACGTCGAGGCGGGGTGCTTCCTGCCGATGAAGATCGTCGGCAAGAAGTGGATCGACTCCGGCGTGAAGGGCTGCATCATCAACATCGCGTCGATGGCCAGCTACATCCCGCTCTCGGGCGTGTGGGCCTACGACGCCGCCAAGTCGGCGGTCATGAACCTGACGATGGGCGCGGCGAAGGAGTTCGCTCCTCATGGCATCCGCGTGAACGCCATCGCGCCGGGCTTCTTCATCGGCGAGCAGAACCGTGCGCTGCTCCTGAACGAGGACGGCTCGCTCACCGAGCGCGGCCAGTCCGTCATCGATCACACGCCCTACGGGCGGTTCGGCGAGCCTGAGGAGCTGATGGGCACGGTGCTCTTCCTCGCCTCCGACGGCGCCGCCGGCTTCGTGACCGGCATCACCATCCCCGTCGACGGCGGGTACCTGGTGCAGAACATCTAGCGGGGTGTGCCGGAAGGCTCAGTCCTTGCGATGGCGCCGGGACCTCTGTCGCGGCGGGACGGCGACTCTGGCGGCGAGCTCCGGGTCCGAGAGGAACGCTGGCGGCGTCCAGGTGTCGGGGCCGGCGGCGACGGCCTCCGCCGGCAGCGCCAGCCCCCGCTCCGCCAGGAGCGAGGCGAGTTCCTCCGCCACGCGCCTGACAGTAATGGACTCCATGCACTTCAGGTGCGGGCAGTTTCTCTGCAGGTGCAGACAGGGCGAGCACTCGAGCTGATTCGCGAGGTTCCTGTTGCCATCGTAGCCTGTCGACCTCGGTAGAATGGTGCCGCCGAATATCGCCACCGTCGGCGTCCCGACCGCGGCGGCCAGGTGCATCAGCCCCCCCTCCTGCGTCACGAAGGCGTCACAGGCGGCGAGGACAGAGGCCGCCTGACGGACGTCGGCGGGGATGAAACGCACGGTCTTGCCGGGGGCGTACGTGACCGGCTCGCCGGCTATCTGGACGAGCTCCGCGTGCGGCACAAGCGCGGCCGCCAGAGCACAGAAGTTCTCGAAGCCCCACTCCCTGTTCCAGGTCGGGTTGGTCCTGCCGCCGCCGATAATCGCGATGACAGGCCGCGTCCCCGCCGGCCTCGCGATGGCAGCGCGCCCCCATTCCCTCTCCGCGTCGGTAAGGAAGAGCTCGGGACGGACGTCTATCTCCGGGCACTCGCCCTCTGACAGGCCGCGCCGGACCAGGTGCCCCCAGATGTCCTCCCACATCCCGCGGACGATGTGGGTCCCCTTGCCGTGGTTCGGGCTGATGGTGCGGAGGCTCTCCCACAGGTGCCAGGCGCGGAGCTGGTCAATATGCGGATTGGCGCGGTATACGTCGCGATACCGCGCGGCCACCGTCACATGGAGCACCGGCACGTGTTGCCTGAGCGCACGCAGCAGGGGAGTGACCATCAGCCTGTCGCCGAGGGCCTTGCGCCCCCTGACGATGACGATGGACGGCCGCTCCCTCCAGGCACGCAGGACGGTGCCGGGAGCCTGCATCATTAGGCCCGGAAGGTCCCTGCAGAACATGGCCTGTCTCCACGTCCAGAGCGATCAACGTTCTCGGTTACGTCGAGGCATATGGCGGGAACCGCACGCGGCGCCCGGTCACCGTCACTCAACGCGCTGGCAGAGAAGGTGTATGCGCTCCTCGCCGACCGCCTCTGGCCGAACAGGCTCCAGCTTCGGGCGCCAATGACGGCGGCGTATAACGAAGAGCTTGTAGCCCGATGAGTCGAGGAGCGAGAGCGCCCGTCCCGGTCGGTCTGCCAAGCCCTGATGAAAATCCCCGTGCCACTCAAGAATGATACTGCCGTACCGCCCCGCCCCAAGTCCCTCGGCCATCCCCTCCAGGGCCATTGGCTCGGCGCCCTCGATGTCGATCTTCAGTACGTCCACGCGGTCGATCCCATGGCCGTTCACGTAGGAATCAAGAGTCGTCGTCGGAACCGTGAAGGCCTGACGCCCTTCCCAGTTCGCTCCGTCGAGCAGCGAGCCCTTGGCCGAGTCCCCGCCGCGCCTGAAGGTGGCCTCGCCTTCGCAGTCTGAGATCGCCACCTCCTCGATCGTCATCGCAAGGCCCGGGTTCAGGCCCGCGTTCCTCCGCATCCTCTCAATGTTCTCGGGGTCGGGCTCGAAAGCCACTACAGTGCCGTTAGGCCCCACTCTCTTCGACGCGAGCACCCCAGTTGGCTCCAACGTCGATCACAGTCATGCCGGGCCTCAACAGCCCGAGCAGCACATGTTGGACGTGGGGCTCGACCGTCCCACGCACGAAGAGTCTCCGCGAGCCGGGCACGCTGAAGTCCAGCTCCATGACGACGCCGCTGCAGCGGCCAACGTAGGGGCCGCGCTTGACCATCCACCTCTTGAGCCTGTCATACGTCTTCCCGCGTATCGATATCAGACGCATGGGCCATCGAAGGAACGACCGGATGTCCAAAGCGCAATCTCCAAGGCCGGCAAGCGCCATCTGCGGGCCAGACCGTCGGCGAAGATTCTACACTACATGGGCCACGAGTCAACACGGCCCCGCCCCTTCGGTCACTCGAAGAGCCCGACCAGCCTCCCGACGTCGTCGAGCGCGTCCGCTCCCTCGGCGAGCGCCCACGTCTCGACGTTATGCGCGGTCTCGCCGGGCGTTAGCGTGACCTCCGACCCCATCGTCTCCATCTCGACCATAAAGTTGCTCGGGCCGACGTAGAAGGCCATGTTGCAGCCCTGTGGATACTGCGCGCCGCGCGCGTAGCTGACCTTCTTGGCGAAGGTGAGCGATCGTGACGGGTCGCTCATCGCGATGACGCCGCGCTGGGCCTGGAGCATGCGCTTGTTCTCGCGCCCGGCGGGATCGACTATCAGCATATCGTCGCCGATCGCGATCTGCCCGTCGGCGTAGCCGCCGTCGTGCCCCGCCCACCTCCTGAACATGAGCATGCTGAAGCAGTCCCACTCTCCGCCGTCGCCGAGAGGAATGCCGTAGCGCGTCCCCTCGCCAGGCACCGTGCAGGTCAGCCCCCAGACGCCGCCCGAGTAGAGCATCTCGCCAGTGTTCGTGACGAAGTTGTCGACCTCCAGCCGCTCCGGCGAGAGGGCCCTGACCGAGAACCCCCGGCACGTGCGGTTGAAGGGGTCCTCGGCGCCCGTGAGGGTGAAGCCGACGCCGTCGCCACCCACGGCCAGCTCGACCGGGCCGTTGTCGGGCGAGTAAGTCTCGTCGCACTCGTCGGCGCCGGGGCGGGTCACCCAGACGCGGTGGCCTCCGGAGAGGTCCCAGTCGCCGCGGGTGTACTCGCCGGGCTTCCAGAGGAGCAGGTTCTCGCCGCCCGGCCTCCCGAGGAATGCGACGCGCGGGCCGCGCGCGGTGACGGCGACGAGCCTGAGCGCGTCCGTGACGAGCTCCACCGCGGCCTCGCCCTCGAAAGTGGTGTCGGATACCTTCATAATGCCCTCCGCCGCTCGCGCCTGTGCTCTCGGCCTCCGGCGTGATTCTAGAACGGACGCGGCGTCCGGGCCAGCGAAGTTCGCTCGCGGCCCTTGCCCTTGCCCGGCGCCCGCAGCCGGGCTATAGTGAACCGGGGGACCTGACCTATGAAACGCAGACGCCTGCTCCTCGTCGCCGTCTTCGCCCTGGTCGGGGGGGCGGTGGCCCTCGCGGCCCTCGCACGCCTCAGCCGGCCAGAGCCCGGCCCCGTCAAGACGATAAGAGGCCTGCGCGTCCTCGTCCTGGACGGCACCCCCCGCGAGCAGGGCTTCACGCAGGGCTACCACCTCGCGGCCGACATCATGGCCGGGGGCCAGCACTACATCAGCACGCTCCCCGTGCTCCGCAGCCCGGCCCTGCGCGATTCCCTGCTGAAGATGGGCTCCGCGAGCTTCCTCCGCCCGCCGCGCTACCACGAGGAGATTTGCGGCATCTTCGACGGCATGAAGGCCCGCCTCGGCGAGGACGGCCTCCACCTGCCGGCCCTCGGCAGGAAGATCACCGTCGACGACCTGTGGGCGCTCAACACCTCGCCCGACTGGCACCGCGGGCTCTGCTCGTCCTTCTCGGCGTGGGGCTCCATGACGGCGGGCGGCCGCGTCCTGACCGGCCGGAACCTCGACTACGGCGGGCGCGAGGTCATCGACCGCATGGCCCTGGTGATCGTGCGGCGATCCCGCGAGCCCGGTCGCAGGGCCTGGGTGGGCCTGGGATTCGCCGGCACGATCGGCTGCTACTCAGGGATGAACGCCGACGGCCTCGTGCTCCTCACCCACGACTCCGACTCGACCGGCCGCGGCTGGCCGCCTTACTACCCGCAGGCGCTGGCGCTGCGCGAGTGCATCGAGACGGTCACGCCCGGGGCGGACCTGGCGCGGGCTGTCGCGTCGGTGCTCCGGCGGCACCGGGTGTTCGCGGGATCGAACGTGCACGTCAGCTCGCCCGACTCCCCTGCTGCGGTGGCGGAGTACGACGGCAACGTGAAGAACGAGTCCGGCGTGACGCTCCGCCGCGCTCCGCCGGGGCAGGACTGGCTCGCCTGCACCAACGACTTCCTCAAGCGCCAGAAGCGCACCTACGACTGCTGGCGCTACCGGGCCCTGGTCAAGGAGCTCGGCGAGCGCGTCGCCTCCGGGCGCCGGATTCTCGGCCTGAGCGACGCCTGGCGCGTCGCCGGACTCGCCGGGGTGAGGGACACCCTCCACACCGCCGTATTCGCGCCCGAGCGCAGGCTGATCTACGTCGCGACCGCGACGCCCGAGACGCCTGCTCACAAGTGCCGGCCGGTCGTGCTGAGCGTCGACGAACTGCTGAAGCTCACGGTCGAGCCCGCGCCGGAGGTGCCCGCAGCGGCCCCCGACGACTGATCGGAGATGACATGATCTCACGAACGCGCGTACCGCTGAACACGGCCCGCCGCTCCCGCGCCGCCGCGCTCGTGCTCACGATGGTGGCCGGCGTCGCGCTCGCCGGCTGCGGCAAGAAAACCCCGCCCGACCCCTACGTCGGGAACATGAGTGATACGTCCTACGCGGGGCTGGTGAGCCCCGGCCGCGCGGTCAGGCGCCTCAGCGCTTCGGGCGGCCAGGTGGCGATGACCGAGTTCCGCGGTCGCTTCGTCTGGGCCGATTACGCAGCGCCCTGGTGCGGGCCGTGCGTGCAGCAGGCCAAGGTGATCAAGGGCCTCGAGAGCTCCTTCCCCGATGTCGTCTTCCTGACCGTCATGACGGGCAAGAGCACCAACTACGAGGACGTCCCCGACCGCGGCACTGCGCAGGGCTGGGCGCGGCGCTTCGGCTTGCGGGGAGACAGGGTGGTGGTGGCGACGAATCTCTGGTCGAGGACGATCCCGACGCACATCCTCTTCTCGCCCGAGGGCCATGCCCTTTACCGCTGGACGGGGGGGATGCCGGCCGAGAGAATTTCGGATGTTCTCAAGACCCGGATGGCGGAGTGGAAGCGCTGGTCGAAGACGGGCGAGAAGGCGGGGTGGATGAAGTAGCGCTCGGCCGCATGCCGGAACCCCGCCCCGCCTCCGAACGCCGAAGACACGAACTGGAGAATGATCATGATCGACTCGACGCTGCCTGACCCCCTCGTCACCGCAGAGGGCGTGCCCGTCACCTCCGCCGACCAGTGGATGCGCGACAGGCGTCCGGAGATACTCGAGCTCTTCCGCGAGCACGTCTACGGGCGCACTCCGGAAGACCCCTTCGAGATGAGTTTCGACGTTTTCGACGAGGACCGGAGCGCTCTCGGCGGGGCCGCCATACGCCGCCAGGTGGCAATCAACCTGGCCCGCGGCGGAGCCGAAGGGCGCATCAACCTGCTGATGTTCCTGCCGCCCTCGGCGGCCGACGCTCCGGCGCCGGCATTTGCGCTGCTCAACTTCGGTGGCAACCACACGATCACCGACGACCCGGCGGTGGAACTGGCAAAGGGCTGGCTCCGCGACACCTTCTCGCCCGCCGAGGATTTCCGCGGCAAGTCGGCCGGGCGTTTCCCCGTAGGTGATATCGTCTCGCGCGGCTACGCGCTGGCGACGGCCTACTACGGCGATATCGATCCGGATTTCCACGACGGCTTCAGTAACGGCGTCCATCCCCTCTTCGGGGCTCCCGCCGAGAGGACCGGCGACTCGTGGGGCGCCGTCGGCGCGTGGGCCTGGGGGCTGAGCCGCATCATGGACTACTTGGAGACCGACTCCGAGGTCGACCACGGGAGGGTCGCCGTCGCCGGCCACTCGCGGCTGGGCAAGACCGCCCTTTGGGCGGGCGCCCAGGACGAGCGCTTCGCCGTGGTCATATCGAACGACTCGGGCTGCACCGGCGCGGCCTTGACCCGCGGCAAGGACGGCGAAACCGTCGATAACATCAACACCAGCTTCCCCCACTGGTTCTGCGAGAACTACCGGCGCTACAACGGCAAGGAGTCCGACCTGCCCGTCGACCAGCATATGCTCATATCGCTCGTCGCCCCGAGGCCGGCCTACGTGGCCAGCGCCACCGAGGACACCTGGGCCGACCCGAAGGCCGAGTTCGCCTCGTGCGTGCATGCGGGCCCCGTGTACCGTCTGCTCGGGCTCTCGGGGCTCGAGTCCGACGAGATGCCGTCTCCCGAGGGCCCGGTTCACGGCGGGCACATCGGCTACCACCTGAGGACCGGCAAGCACGGCCTGACCGCATACGACTGGAAGTGCTACATGGACTTCGCGGACGCGAAGTCGGGGCGGGGGAAGTGACGCGAGCGGCGCCGCAGGGGGTCCGTAGTGATCGAGTTCGCCATCTTCGCTCTCATCTTCGCCGCGGCGGTGATCATTGGCGCTGCCGTCCTGTGGGTGCTCGGCATCCCCTTCGGGCTGCGGTTCTCCAGCAGCGCCTTCATCGTCCTTATCGGGCTGGCCTTCGTTGTGCCGGCCGTCGTCAACATCCTCACGGCCCTCTACGGCGAGGGCCTGCGCGAGAGGGTGACCTCCGCCTTCTGCGCCGTCGGGCTGCTGGTCTGCTCCTTCGCCTTTCTCCTGCCGGTGATAGCCCCGACGGCCGAGGCCGGTCACGGCTTTGCCATCTTCGTCGTGGGCTTTGGCATCCTCATGGGGTCGGCCGTGGTCTCGGCACTTGTGGAGATGATCGGTGATCTCCTCGGCTCCGGCGAGCAGGAGGATGGCGGCAGGGACGGAGACGAGGCCGCCGGGGACGAGGCCGCCGATGACTGATGCCCCTCAGATAGACGACTGCAGGCGGTTCAAGGAGTTGTGGAAGGAGTTGGTCCTCGCTCGTACTGCCGTGCCGCTGGTCGTCGTGATTCCATCGATGTGGCTTGTGGCAGTCGGCGTCTGGGTGGACAGCAATGCCCTGATAATCGGTCCCCTCATCGAGTTGGCTGTTTTCATGCTGATCTTCCCCGCGGTTGTCGCCAAGCGGGGCAAGAACGTACACACTGCGGTGGCGGCCGGAGGCGGCGGAGCGGCGCTCATTGCGCTGATCGGGTGCGCGTTGTTCGAGACCGGCCAGGACGGCATACCGGTACTTCTCTACTGCATGGGTGCTGGGATGGGCCTTGCCGAGGGCTGGCTTGAGAAGTCAGTGGCCACGATGTACCTTGGGCTAGTGGGTGGAGCGCTGTCCGGTGCGGCTGCCGCCAAGATCTTGGCGCCGGTATTCGATCGATGGAACGCTGTGGCCGCGATCGGCTTGTCGGCTCTAGCGGCGGTCTGCCTCCACCTCGGCATCGGATTGTCCCTGGCCCTCGGGAGGTGGATACGCGACCTGCCGAAGAGAAGGGCCGCCTCCTAGTACCCCCTCCCATGTCCACACCCCATATATGGTATTCATCTCCATGTCCACAGGACAACCCAGCGCCGTCAGGATGAATGTCAAGCAGAATCCTGGAGATGTCCGAGAATATTCTCGCCCCAGACTGCCTCCATCCGCCGATTCTCGGCGATCTAGATATTTTCACGAAAAAGTCGGCCTCGAAATTTGACATGCCCCCGTTTGCATGGTATCGTTCAAGTGACCCCCCACCGACCAAGGAACGGTGAAGGGGTGGGGCCCGGCACCCGCGCGCGTCGTGCGTCGCGGGACACCCGGGTGCTCGGCGAAACGCTGCGGGGGACTCGAGGCCGGTACCGAATGCCTAGGCGGTCCGGGGCCGAAGGATCCGCGGTTTACTAGCCCAACGTGCCGGTTGCGGGACTCGTGTAAAGATCCCCGGCACCTCCTTTTTTTCGGTCTTCGCGCCCCCGGGCGCCGGAGAGGGGTGTGTCATGTGTGAGAGCGGCCTTTGCGTCATGAAGTGCGATGGCGACGGCGTCGGCCTGCGCTCGCTGCCCACTGCGCCCCGCAGGGGCCAGGACGGAAGGACGGCAGCGATGGGGCCTTGAGAGTAGAGAGGCAGGAGATCAGAGCCGAGGCAGCGACCCGGCGCGCCCAGGTCATCGGGGCCAGCAGTCCGTTCGGAGGCGTCGTGGCATGGCGGCGCTTGCCACGACATGCCTGCTTCCGAACGGCGATAAGAGCCCGCCGCAGGCGGGGAGCACGACGGACCATCGAGTGTGCCCGGGCGGGCCTTGGCCACGGCCTCGCCCGGGGCACCGAAAGTGCGCCGGGAGCGATACTGAGCGGCGGGCCCGGGCGGGGGCGGGCGAGTTCAGGCGGCCCTCCCCTTGAAGAAGGCACGGGCTCGCGTATAATTGCGCCGTCTGAAAGAAAGGGCGCGGCATGGCGAATACCGAAGAGACTGACCGCGGCGAAGCTGCCGGCGGGGCGGGGGGGGGCAGCGAGACGCCGCTCTCGCTCGTGCGCTACCCGGACGAGGTGCTCCGCTCCGAGCGCGTGAGCGTAGCCGAGATCGAGTATCCCGGCGGCGTCGAAGCGCTCGCCCGCGACATGCTCGAGACGATGTACGCCTCGAAGGGCGTCGGCCTTGCCGGCCCGCAGGTCGGCATCAACGCGCGCATCGCCGTCATCGACCCGAGCCCTGAGCGCGACCAGGCGATGGTCCTCATCGACCCCGAGATCGTGGAGCGCTCGGGCACCATCGTCGAGGAGGAGGGCTGCCTCTCCGTGCCGGGCGTCAACGGCCACGTCAAGCGCTCGGCGCGCGTCGTCGTCGAGTACACCGACCTCTCCGGCGAGCGGCGCCGCGTCGAGGCCGAGGGGCTGCCCGCGCGCATCTTCCAGCACGAGATCGACCACCTCGACGGCAAGCTCTTCATCGACCGCCTCGGCATGGCGAAGAAGCTCACCATCCGGAAGCAGCTTGCCCGCCTCGAAGAAGCGGCCGAGCGGCGAAAGGCCGAAGAGTGAAGCTCGTCTTCCTCGGCAGCCCAGACTACGCCGTGCCCGCGCTCCGGGCGATAAGCCGCTCGGATCACGAGATCGTCGGCGTCGTCACGCAGCCCGCCCGCAGGGCCGGCCGCGGGAAGAAGCTCGCGCCGACACCGGTCGCCGCGGCGGCGGCGGCGCTGGGCGTCGGGCCCGTCGTGGAGACGGCCGACATCAACGACGTCGAGACGCTCGAGCGCCTCAGTGCGCTCGGCGCCGAGATCGCCGTCACCGTCGCCTTCGGGCAGATACTCAAGAAGCGCGCGCTCGGGCTCTGGCCGCGCGGGGCCGTCAACGCGCACGGCTCGCTCCTGCCGCGGCACCGCGGCGCGTCGCCCGTCCAAGCGGCGATACTCGCGGGCGACCGTCGGACGGGCGTGACGGTCATGCGCATGGTGAGGAGGATGGACGCTGGGCCGGTGATTCTTGATGAAGCGATCCGCATCGGCGAGCACGAGACCGCGGCCGAGCTGCACGACCTGCTGGCCGATCTCTCGGCCCGGATGCTCGTACGCGCTCTCGACGCCATCGAGGCGGGCACCGCGAGCGAGACGCCGCAGGACGAGTCGGGCGCCACGTACTGCGAGATGATAACGAAGGCCGACGGCGAGCTGGACTTCACCGAAGACGCCGAGGTCATCGAGCGCAAGGTCCGGGCCTTCCATCCGTGGCCAGGCGCCTTCACGCATCTGCCTCTTGAGGGGGGCGGCTCAGAGCGCGTGACGCTGACGAGCGTCGAGGTAGGGGCGAAGCCGGGCGAGGGCGGCGTCATAATCCGCGCCTCGGGCGGCGAACTGGTCATAGGCTCCTGCCCGGCGGTGGGCTCGGTGAGAGTGCTCAGGCTCAAGCCCGCCGGCAAGCGCGAGATGACCGCAGAGGAGTACCTCCGTGGGCGCGAGGTCGTCGAAGGCGGCCGGGCGGGGACCGGGTGAGGTTACTTCAGCCGCTTCGCCGCCGCCGCGGCCTTGACGGCCTCCGGCGTGCCGGGGTGGTCCCTCGCGATCCGGGCGTAGAGCGACCTCGCGAGGTCCTTCATGCCCGCCCGCTCGGCGGTCTGGGCGTCGCGGTAGAGCCTGGCCGCGTTCGCGCCGCCAGCGTAGCCGATGCCGCGCCCGCGGACGGTCTTGGGCGGCGCGGAGTGCGCAGGCCTGGACGCGCCGCCGTCGCCGGCGCCCGTGCCCATGGTCTCCATGTCCTCCTTCTCCGGCTCGATCACGACGCGGTAGCGCGGATCGGTCACCCACGCCTTGAAGTTCGGATCGTCCTTGTAGTTCCGCCAGTGGTCTCGGATCGACTGCGGCAGCATGTGTATCTGCATCCGGCCGGCCTCCGGCCAGCGGATCTCGCCGCCGCGAACGCCGGTGCGGTTCAGCTTCAGCTGGAATTCCCTGCCGCCGTGCGTGATCGTGATCGAGTGCTTCGACGGCGTCGAACTGATATTCGCGCCCCGGACGGCGTCGGAGGCGGCCCCGCCGTCGCCGGCGCCCGCCTGCATCACGTGAAGGAACTCGATCGACTTCGCCGGCGTCTTCGGCCTGAGCTCCACCCGCCAGCCGAGCAGACCGACGGTGCTGCGCGCGGCGTAGGTGTTGTCTGCCATCTTGTAGCCCTCTTCGGTGAGGCCGTACTGGATGCCGGCGACCTCGAAGTCGTGGTGCTTTCCGCCGACCTTCTTGCGCTCGCACTCGGCTGGAGAGGGGTAGAGCGTCCTCACCGTCAGCCTGCCCTCGCGCTTCTTGCCCGGCGAGCCCGAATCCACGGCGAAGCCGTCGCCGGCCATCGCGAAGTGGCCGCCCGGGCTCGGGTGGGGCTTGTTCGTCCGGCCGTCGAAGATGAACTGCGGGCCGATCTCGGCCGCGGAGAGCGCCTTCTCGGCGCCCGTCGCCCTCGGCTCGCGGAGCGAGTGCAGCATCCAGCACGGGCGGTCCTTGGCATCGCCCACCACGATCCGGTCGTAGACGACGAAGACGTCGGGCTTGATGTAGATGAACTGCCGCGTGATCTCCCCGACCCACCCCGGCGGATAGCTGTGGAGGGCGTCGCCGCAGGCGTAGTCGTAGAGCGGATGCGTGCAGTAGGCCGTGATCTCGCCCTCCATGAAATCCTTCTGCGGCCCGCCCAGTCCCCACTTCGCCCACCAGTCCTTCGACTGGCAGACCGACTGCCCGCCGCGCCGGACGACGTTGCCGGTCTTCCGCCCGCGCCAGTCGAGATGTGTGAACTCCCTGTCTCCGATGGTGATGGAGTTGTGGGCGATCGTCTGGCGGCCGTAATTGCCTACCGCGGGCACGCCCGCATCCGATCCGCCACCGAGGAACTTGAGGACCTGCGTGTTCTGACCGTGCACGGGGCCCGAGTCGATGGCAAGCGGCCCGTGCTTACGGATGGCGAAGCTGAGGTTGTCGGCGTTGTTGCGCCCCCAGGTGCCGTCTATCTCGCCGTAGCGGCCGCACCGGAAGACGGCGAAGGTCGCGTCCTCCGTCCAGGCCGAGCGCATCGTCACGTGGCCCGACGTCGGGAAGATGCGCGTCGTCGGCAGCGTGCGGTAGTCGAGCGGCTTCTGGTCGGGGTCGAGCCAGAGCAGACGGCCCAGGGCCTCGCGGTCCCTCGACCAGCGGGGCTCCTGCTTGCGGTACATGTCCATCCAGGTCAGGCCGAGGCCGTCGTTCTCACGGGTGAAGGTGATGAAGAGCAGATGGTTCGCCCCCGAGTGCACCGGCGTCACGGCGCTGGGGTCGTCGACCGTCCTCGTGACGCCGATCTTCTCGACGGCGAAGCGCTTCATCTCGGGCAGCAGGTGATAGAAGTAGAACGGGCTCTGGTATTTCGGGAACCGGGCCCAGCCGAGGTAGTCCTCGCCGGTGCAGTGCGACCACGAGATGACGTGCGAGAAGGGCTCCCAGTAGGCGTGCTCGCCGTTGTAGCCGTGCGCCATGTCGGAGCCGCCCCGGCCGGCCGACCACTTATCGAGCTTAATCGTCCAGTTGACGAGGTACCTCTGGTGGTCATGTTTCATCCGATCGAGCAGCGCCGCGTCATTGGGACCCTTGCCCCCCTCGTAGACGGCCGCGCAGAGCGAGAGCGTCGGCCGCCAGTAGAGCGAGCCGCCCTTTGCGACCGCCTTCACCGCGCCGTCCGAGTACCGGCGGCGCTCGTCGGCGCTCAGCTCGTCCCAGATGAGATCCAGCGCCCCGGCGTAGGCGAAGCCGAACGACGGCCTGTCGGGGTTGAGCGCTTTCCTCGCGCGATCGAGGTAGTCCTTGTCGCCGGTCAGCTTGTAGAGGACCGCCAGCGAGAACGGCCACGGGCCCCGGCCGGCCTTGACGGTGGCGGCGGTCCTCTTCTTGAGCGCCTCGAGCTGCTCCGCCACCCGGGGGTCCTTCACCCGCTCCTTGAGAATATCCAGGTCCTCCTTGGTCATGAGGATGCGGGGGTGCTCGTTGCGCGCGAGGCGCGAGCCGGCCGGAATGTGGAACTTCGGGCGGCCGTTCTCGGTGACTACGGGTTTGAGCTCGCCCGGCCGCACTGCGAGCAGACACGGCACACCCGCCCTCGCCCCGGCGCCAACAGCCAGCGAAATGGCCAATGGAGCAAGAATTACGCACTTGTTCACGGTTGCCTCCATGTTAGTGCACTAACTTATGGATACACCGCGGAAGCCCGGCAAGCCGAGAAATCGCCCAGCGAGACTTGGCAATCCGCGGCCGCCGAGAGGCTACTCGGAGCCGGCAGTCTCGATGCCGAGGAGCTTCGCCGAGTTGGAGTAGAAGAACTGCTCGATCTCCTCCGCCGAACGCCCCATCTCGGTGAGGATCTCCGTCCACCACTTCTCGTCGTCGGAGTAGCCCTCGCCCGCGTTGTCGGTGCCGTAGACGAACTGGTCAAAGGAGAGTTCCCCGAGCCCCGGCATCCTGTTCCGCCATACCCACTTGCCCCAGCCGGGGCACGAGTCGCCGAAGCAGTTCTTCAGGCGCATGCAGAGCACGACCGTCTCGAGGTACGTCGCCCCGCCGCCGAAGTGGCCGAAGATGAAGTTGATGCCAGGGTGGCGACGCGCCGGCACCTCGAAGTGAAATGGCGTGGCCGTGAGAGAGTCGATGCGCATCTTCGGGTTCGCCTTGTTCGGCAGCAGCCACCCGCAGTGGCTCAGGCACATCAGGCCGTGCTCCTCGACGCACTGCCAGACCGGCTCGTGTATCTCGTCGCCGGGGTCGAAGCCCAGATTGGGGAACATCTTCACCGACCGGAAGCCGGCAGCGGCGTAGCGCTCGACCTTGCGAATGTTCCGCTCGGGCGCCTCGCGCAGGTCGAGGTGGCACGAGCCGTAGAGCCGGTCGGGGTGCTTCTGGCAGGCGGCGAGAACCGCCTCGTCGGACGGCCCATCGCCCCGGCCCCAGAGGTCCGACGCCGTTGCGTGGACGAGCGCCGCCGCCACGTCGTGGTCGTCCATGATGCGGACGTAGTCGTCCATCCCGGGGTCCGTGTCGGGCTTCGGGTGCGTGTGGATGTCTATCTTCTTCATGTGCGCCTCCTCGGAACAGCCAGTCTATGCGAAGATAGCGCACGCGCCCCGGGGTGTCAAGCGTTGCGCCGGGTCGCTGCCTCGCCCCCCGTGCGTTTGACAGGCGGCCACGTGCGGGCTAGAATCAGCGTTGAACCGTCCGGAGCGCGCCCGTGACCAGGAAGAAGCCCAAGAAGAAGTCGGCCAGGAAGGCCGCGAAGAAGGCTGGGAAGAAGCCGGCTAAGAAGCCCGCGAAGAAGGCTGGGAAGAAGCCGGCTAAGAAGCCCGCGAAGAAGCCCCGTAAGAAGGGCTCGCCCCGCACGCCGAAGGCGCCCGCCGGGCGGCAGGACCTCCGGCGCGGAATCTCTCCGGGCGAGATACCTTACGAGAGCATCGTGCGGATTCTCGAGGCCGGGCGCTCGGCCCCATCTGCGGCCAACCTCCAGCCCTGGGTGTTCCTCGTGATCCGCGAGGAGAGGATGCGCGAGGAGGTGGCCGCCCTAGGCTCGGCGCCGGGGCAGGAGCCTTATCGCGAGCTCTTCTGGCGCGACGAGATGCACGAGCCCGGCGAGTGCATGAGGACCTGCGGGGCCCTGGTGGTGGTCTGCGGCGAGAAGCGGATGCCCTTCTGGCGCGAGTCGTGCTGGGCAGCCATCGCCAGGATGGAGCACGCGGCGCTGGACGAGAGCCTGGTGGCCATCACCTATCAGCCCGGGGCTGGCCGCGAGCTTATCGAGCTCTGCGGGGTGCCGGACGTCTATGCGCCCGTGGCGGTTATAGCGGTGGGTTTGCCCGACGGGACGCTGCCGGTCAGGACGCGCAAGCCGCTCGACACCATCGCCATCGACTACCACATCGTCGGCCCCAACCGCCCGATCTCCTCGGAGGGGGAGGAGGGGGGGGAGGCGTAGCCCTTGAGCGCGGCTTTTCGCACGCCCCCCCGCATACTGCACGGCAGAGGATGCTTCGCCGAGCTCGGCCGCGTCGCGGCGGGGCTCTCCGACAAGGCCGCGGTCGTATCGGGTGGCGGATCGCTCGCCCGGGCCGGTGTCATCGACAGGGCCCTCGGGCTCCTGGCGGAAGCGAACGTCAAGGCCGTCGCCATCGACGGAGTGCGGCCCGACCCCGACCTCGCCGCGGTCGACCTCATCCGCGAGAAGCTCTTCACGTCGGGCGCGACGGTCGTGGTCTCGATCGGCGGGGGCTCGGTTATGGACGCCGCCAAAGCGGCGGCCGGCCTCGCGGCGGAAGACGCCCCGGCCGTGGAGTTCCAGCAGGGGCGCTCGCCCGCCACGGCGGGCATGCCCCACGTCGCCGTGCCGACGACGGCCGGCACCGGCGCCGAGGTGACGCCTAACGCCGTCATCACAAACCCAGATGTCCCCGAGAAGAAGTCGATCCGCGGCCCGGGCTTCATGCCGGCCGCGGCGATCGTCGACCCGGAGCTGCTCGTGACGCTGCCGGCCCGTGCGACCGCCGAGAGCGGTATGGACGCCCTCGTCCAGGCCATCGAGTCGGCGACGAGCATCCACGCGACCGAGCTGACGCGCGCGCTCTCGCGCAGGGCGGCGGCGCTTATTGCCGAGGGCCTGCCCGCGGCGGTCGCCGACGGAGCGGACCTCGACGCCCGCGAGAAGTGCTCGACCGGGTCGCTCATGGCCGGGATGGCGCTCGCGAACGCGCGGCTGGGCGTCGTGCACGGCCTTGCGCACCCCCTGGGGGCGCGGTACGGCCTATCTCACGGGCTGGTCTGCGGCGTTCTGCTGCCCGCGGCGCTCAGGTTGAACGCTGAGGCTGCAGCCGACGAGTACGGCGTGCTGGAGCGCGTCTGCGGCGTTCAGGGCTTCGTCGGCGAGACCGCCGGCGAACGCCTCGCGGCGTGGGCGGAGTCGCTGCTCGCCGAGACGGGCTTGCCGACGGGGCTCGCCCGGGCGAAGATACCGGCGGGGGACTTCGCGGCCGTGGCGTCGGCGTCGATGGGGTCGGGGTCGCTGAAGGCCAACCCGCTCGAGATAACCGAGGATCATCTCGTGGCGATCCTCGAGGAGGTATGCGGCGGCTGAGAGGCCGTCAGGACGAGTCGGAGGAGGAGACAGATGCTGAAAGTCGGAGTGATGGGGGCGGGCAAGGTCGCCGAGAGGATGCACCTGCCGGGGTTCGCCAAGATTAAGGGCTGCAAGGTCACGGCCATCGCCGATGTCAACGTGAAGCTCGCGGAGGAGATTGCCGGACGGTTCGGCATCGCCGAGGTGCATCGCGACTGGAAGAAAATGCTGAAGACCGCCGATATCGACGCCGTCAGCGTCTGCACGCCGAACTTCCTGCACTGCCCGATGGTCGTCGGCTCGGCGAAGGCGGGCAAGCACGTGCTGGTCGAGAAGCCGATCGCGACCTCGATGCAGGAGGTCAAGAGGATGGTGACCGCCGCCCGCAAGGCCAGGCGGATACTCATGGTCGAGCAGCCGCAGCGCTTCCGCCCGGCGCACAACGTGATGCGCGCGCTGCTCGCGAAGAAGATCGTCGGCAAGGTCAACCACGTGATCGGCCGCTTCGGCCACGGCGGGCCCGAGGGCTGGGCGCCCGACTCGAACTGGTTCTTCGATCCCAAGCGGGCCTTCGCCGGCGCGATGGCCGACCTCGGCATACACCTGGTCGACCTCATGCGCCACATGGTGCCGACCCCAGTCGCAGAGGTCTGCGGCATGGTGGCAACGGTCCAGCGCAAGGGGCGCACGAAGGTGGAGGACCTGGGGGCGCTCACGTTCCGCTACAAGGATGGCTCGCTGGGGCAGGCGTGCGCGAGCTGGTGCCTGAAGCCCGGCGGCATGCGGATCGAGGTCTCGGGCTCGAAAGGCGTCATCGTCCTCGACCAGGGCGAGGTGACGGTCTACGCCTCGAAGAAAGGGAGCTGGAAGCCCGAGATCACGAAGCCCAATATCCCGGCCAGGAACAAGGACGGCACTCCCTGGCAGTACTTCGTCAAATGCATCAAGAACCGCAGGAAGCCCTTCATCGACGGCGTAGAGGGCGGGCGGAGCCTCGAGGTGCTCGTCGCGGGCTTCAAGTCGCACAAGACGGGCAGGCACGTCAAGCTGCCGCTGATCAAGCTCTAGCCGCCGTCGAGCGAAGGGGCCGGGATGCCGGACGGTCTGACCGTTGAGGACCTGGCGGGTGAGCTGGGCGAGCTCGGGCTCCGGGCGGGAGACGACGTGCTGGTGCACAGCTCGCTGAGTTCTCTCGGCCACGTCGACGGCGGCGCGCCGGCGGCGTGCGAGGCGCTCGTGCGCGCCGTCTCGCCTGGCGGCACGGTCTGCGTCCCGACGCTGACGGGCTCGCGGAAGTACACTGCGAATAACCCGCCCCGCTTCTCGCCCTCCGACCCGTGCTACACGGGGGCGATCCCGGAGGCCATGCGCGCCCGCCCCGGCGCGGTCCGCAGCCTGCACCCGACCCACTCGGTGACCTGCGTGGGGCCCCGCGCGGAGGAGCTGGCCCTGGGCCACGAGAACTGCGCCACCCCGTGCGGGGAGGGCTCGCCCTACGTGCGCCTCGCGCGCTCGGGCGGCAGGCTGCTCTTCATCGGTTGCGATCTCGAGGTGAACACGACCTTTCATTCGGCGGAGGAGCTCGCCGGCCTCGACTACGTCTGCCAGCGCACGCCCGCCCGGGCGACCGTGCTGGCGCCGGAGGGCGAGAAAAGCGTCAGCGTGAGGCTCCATCGCTACGGGCACGCGAGGCGCTTCTCGCGCGCAGAGGGGCTGCTCGAGAAGGCGGGGGCGCTCACGAGGGGCACCGTCGGCGAGGCGAGCTGCATGCTCGTGGACGCCGGGCCGATGCTGGAGATCGTGCTCGCGAAGCTGCGCGACGACCCCGAGTTTCTACTTGCGGAGAGCGAGCGCGGCAAGGGCCTGACGGAGATGGCCGTGGACCCGGAGGACTGACCGATGGCGGACGAGCAGCTGAGGATAGGCATCATAGGCTGCGGCGGGATAAGCCGGGCCCACGCGAGCGCCTACAAGAAGGCGGCCGGCTGTCGAGTGGTCGCCGTCTCGGACGTGCGGCCGGGCGCCGCCGAGGCCATGGCCGGCGACCTCGGCGCCGAGTGCTACGACGATTGGGAGAGGATGATCTCGTCGGAGGAGCTCGACGGGGTGTCGATCTGCACCCCGCCTTCCTCTCACAGGGAGATAGCCCTCGGGTGCATCGGGGCGGAGCTCGCGGTCCTCTGCGAGAAGCCGCTGGCCGACTCGGTCGTCGCGGCGGCCGAGATAGAGGAGGCGGCGCGCTCGTCGAAGAAGCCGTTCATGGTCGGCTTCAAATTCCGCTTCCACCCGGGAGTCGAGCGAGCGAGGGAGCTGCTCCGGTCGGGCGAGCTCGGGGAACCCGTCCTCTTCCGCACGATGGCGGCGGGCTTCGTGGACATGAGCGACCGGTGGTTCTCGAAGCGCAAGATCGCGGGGGGCGGCGTCGCCCTCGACAACGGCGTGCATCTGCTCGACACCGTCCGCTTCGTGGCGGGCGAGATCGCCGACATCTCCGCCCGCGCGACGACCATCGCGCAGGAGATGGAGGTCGAGAACACCGCGGCATTCCTCTTCTCGCTCGAGGGTGGAGGCTTCGGCACGACGACGCTGTCGTGGGTCTCGGCGGGGATGGGCGAGTGGCTGGGCGAGCTCCATTGCACCGGCGGCTCCGTCTTCTGGGGATGGAGCAACTTCGTGCACCGGCCGAAGGACGGCGAGGCCGTCGCCGTCGATTACTCTCCGGAAGAAGGCGACATGTTCGGGCGCGAGGTGGCCCATTTCGTCGAATGCGTCAGGAGCGGCGCGACGCCGAGGGCCACCGCGGAGGACGGGCTGCGCGTACAGGAGATAATCGAGGCGGCCTACAGGTCCGCCGAGGAGGAGGTCGCGATCCGGCCCTGAGAGTCGAAGCGACGAGGGCAGGGCCGTCGCTTTGGGAGCGAGCGTGTCGGCGAAAAGAGTTCTCTTCGTTCACCACACCTCCCTCGCGGGCGGCGCCGAGCGCAGCCTCGCCGAGCTTGTGAGCGCCATCCGCGCCGAGGACGTCGAGCCGACCGTCGTCCTGCCGCACGACGGCCCCCTCGCCGGGATGCTGAGCGCGGCCGACATCCCCGTGCGTCTCATTCCCATGAGCAGGATGAAGCGGACCGTCAACCCCTTCCGCATCGCGATGTACCTGCGCAGCCTCACGCGCGGCAGCCGGCGGCTGGCGGGGCTCGCCAAGGAGGTCGGGGCCGAGATCATCCACTCCAACTCGACGGTCGCTCACATCTACGGGGGCGAGGCCGCCTCGAAGCTCGGCGTCCCGGCCGTCTGGCACGTGAGGGACGTGATCCCTCTGGGAGCCATGGGCGGCCGGATGGCGAAGACCGCCACTGCGGCCATCGCCATCAGCGACTTCGTCGTGCGCTACCTCCAAGGCGAGGGGGTCGAAGGCGACAGGATCGTCAAGATACTCAACGGCATCGATCTCTCGGCGACGCCGGAGCCGGAGGCGGCGGGCAGGCTCCGCAGGGCGACTCGGCGCGAGCTCGAGATCCACGAGGAGTCCCCCGTGGTGGGCACCATCAGCGCCATCGTGCCGTGGAAGCGCCCGGAGGACTTCGTCTCCGCCTTCGAGCGGCTGATCGAACGCGAGGCGGAGCTCCTCGGCAGTGCCGAGGTCGACCTCGCCAGTCACAGGCCGCTGAGGGGGCTCTTCATCGGGTCCGATATCACCGGCGATCACCCCGACCTCGAGCGCCGCCTCCGCCAGCGGGCCGACGCCGCCGGCGGTGAGCGCATCGTCTTCGCAGGATGGCGCGACGACGTGCCGAAGGTGCTGGCGGCGCTGGACGTCTACGTCTCGACGAGCGTCGGCGAGCCCTTCGGACGCGGCGTCGCCGAGGCCATGGCGGCGGGCCTGCCGGTGGTGGCGCGCCGTTCGGGGGCGATGGAGGAGCTGGTCTCGGATGGCGAGACGGGGCGCCTGGCGGGCGAGTCGCCGGCGGAGTTCGCTTCGGCCACGCTGGACCTGCTCAGGGACGCGGACCTCAGGCGCCGCATGGGGGAGGCGGCCCGCGAGCGCGCCTTCTCGCGTTTCGACATACGCCGGGCCGCCTCCGAGGTGGCCGCCCTCTATGGCAGGTTGCTCTCGGGCTAGGCGACCGGGCGGCGGGCGCGCGTTGCATTGGACTTGGCCGCGGCGAGTGGTTAGACTCGTCCGCGGCATCCCCTTGGAGGCTGCGGCGATGGCGGATACTGACGGAGCCGGCGAGGACCGGGGCGGAGTGTCTTCGGAGAACACCTGGTCTGCCCCGCGGGGCAATGAAGATCCCGCCGACGACGCCGGCAAGGCCGGGCGCATCGCCGAGGCGGCGCGAAGGGAGAAGTTCCCGCGGCGCGGGATTCCCTGGCCTCAGGAGGTGGCGATCCGGCTGGGCTTCGCGGCGGCGGGGGGCGTCCTGGGGTACCTCGCGTTCTGGGGCCTCCTGACCCAGGGGCTGTACGCGCTCGCCATACCGGGGGGGCTGCTCGGTGTCGGGGCGGGGATGTACGCGCGCAGGCGCTCGACGGCCCTCGGCGTCGTCTGCGGCGCCGCGGCCCTGGTGCTGGGACTCATGACCTTCTGGAGCTTCAGCTCCTACGGGCTGGTCACCTTCTTCAGGAATCTGCACAGGCTGAGCACCTTCACGTATATCATGCTGGCCATCGGAACGCTGGTCGGCTACTGGGGCGGCCGGGGGCGTTAGGCCGGGCCCGGTTCCGGGAGGAGGCGCGCGATGGTCAAGTCGACAGGGAAGCTGCTGGTGGCCGCGGCGCTCGTGGCGGCGGCGTTCATGGCGGCCTCATGCGGGCGCGGGTCCGGCAAGGTCCTTCTCAGGCTGAACCTCGAGAAGGGACAGGTCTACAAGCAGAGGGTGGTGACCGAACAGAAGATCGCCCAGACGGTATCCGGCCGGCAGCAGCTCATCGACCAGTCCATAGGCATGGGCATGAGCTTCGACATCGAGGATGTCGATGACGCCGGAGCGTGCACGATGAAGTGCACCTACACCTGGGTGCTCATCAAGCAGAAGGGGCCCATGGGCACCATCGAGTACGACTCGGACAATCCGCCGGCGAGGGCCCACCCCATGGCCATGGGCTTCGCGGGCCTGCTGGGGCAGGGAGTCAG